>Ga0157363_1007649_pt1 | contig 10237 bp, 7 predicted proteins | sample AttsexASBM1_FD_111477 | JGI IMG/M metagenome (GOLD analysis project Ga0157363, IMG submission 111477) | Fungus gardens microbial communities from leaf cutter ant in Ribeirão Preto, State of São Paulo, Brazil - Atta sexdens ASBM1 | ecosystem: Host-associated > Fungi > Mycelium > Unclassified ...
ATATATATATATATATATATATATATAGTTATACATATACTTTTAAACGTGTGCCTATGTGCGCACGTGCGTACGTGCGCGTGCGTGCACGTACGCGCGGACAATGCATCTCCTCCAACGCACTTCCTCGCAATCCCCCATCTCATCCTTTTCCCTCTCCTCCTTCTTCTCCTCTTCCTCCTCCTTTTACGCAACCATCCATCTCTTGCTGCGAGCCCAACTCGTTACACGCACTTGCGCACATATCCATTACGCATTACCGTAGCCATGTTGTGTAGGGATGTCTTAAACGAGTAAGCTACGATTTCTCATGTTACATGTTATGCGAAAAAAAATTCAAAAAAAAAATAGAAGAATGCGAGCGGAGAAAGGAAATTTTTTGCGAAACGACAAACAATTTCTTCCGGTCAGTTGCAGGATCGTTTGAAGTTTGAGGTAAACACTGAAATACGCGCGGGTGTCTAAACAAACAAACGGGACAACGAGAGAAATGACATAAAATAAATAACAAGAACAAAAAAAAAACGCGCGAACTCTGCATACTTGACGCTATGTGCGATTAAGTCGAATTTTATTCGCCGATTGCGACGCTTTCTCACGATATATTTTCACGATTCAATTCGATTTTTCTTTTTTTCTTTTTTTTTTCGCGAGAAGAACCACTGCAGTAACGGAACGACTCTTGTTGTAAATCGTTGATATTCGAATTGCTACGATTTGATAAAAGATTCCATATACCAATTTCGAGAATAAAAGCACGAGAAGGAAAAAAATGTCCGTTTAACGCATCGTGGACAAGTAAAGTTTTTAAGTTTAATAATTATGAAATAATTGCATGTTTCAAAAAATTGGATTTAATCAATCAAGAATAATTAATTTCTTACATATTAATTATTAATTTCTTATACGATGATAATTTATCTTTTTGAATTTATAAATTTGTAAGGTATTGTAAGATATTTGAACTTTTTTACAATAATATGGCAACAACTGTGGCAAGTTTATTCAAATTTTGTTTGTATGTTCATTTAATTATTTTATGCTTTGTATTGGTTGTATAAATAATTTTATGAGTGAAACTTTATAACAGTTACAAAGTATAAAGTTTACGTAAATGTGAAATATTATACATGATAAACGCAATTCTGTACCTCAATGCGTTAAAATGCGGTAATGTCGAAATGATGTCTGTTTAAAACTTGTTCCATTTTGCTCGTAATGAGAATTACGCTATTCGCAAGTAATGCTCTTTAGCAATGTATGGCGTACAGCTTGTCGCGGATTCGTACCACTCTTTGCATGCTAACCGCTTATTCCTTCACTTTTGCCATTTGGCAACGCGTTCCTACGGAATTTTGCGGTAGAACAGAATTTCACTTACTTCACATGCCGCTTTCCAAAAGAATATCACGTGTCTTCTTGGCGCGCGACTCCTTTCAAGCGCCGTGACAGTAAGTGGCCTCGAATGGCGAGTACTTCTTGCATAATTAAATCTGATTCTCACGGAGGCGCGCCTCCGTTTATATCATACTTTACCTGGATTTAATGTCACATATCGTGCAACAAAAAGTGAAAAGCGATTGAGGAAAAATAAACTGCGTTATACGATAACTCGAGAGTATAAAACATATAGGCATTTATTTAGAATACTTGTCGAGAGAAGAATTTCCACTATGTATTAATTAAGTAAACTTAAATAACCAGTTACCGATTGTTAAAAGAGACGAGCAACGTTGCGGTAGCGATGTAACTTAAAATCATGCAAACGATTCTTCAAAGTTTCGAAAAAAACAAGTTCTCGCTTTAAGCGCCGAATGTAGCCGGCTTGTTTTGACTCTTCAAAACATCACTTTGATTCGCGAGTATTTGTTGATACACAGTCGACAATAATCAAGTAACAAGTTTACATTCTATATCTACTCCATATTAATTATTAAATAAACTCAACAAAAGCAAAGATTAAAATGTTAATGAACGATCGAGCTCTATACTTGTATCTCGCTCGAATTTATTATAGACATATCGCGATTACACACTTGCGGCATAGATTTCCTGTTCCCGCAATAATCTTTACGGAAATAAAATATCATTTCTACGTTATAGCTTGTTCTTCAGTTTTAACGCGATAATTCGAACACATGGATGAGATACGTTTAGATTCGGTAATTAGATTTGATAATTCGGCAGTATTTATGTTAAGACGGAATAATATTTTATGAAGCCCTTTAAAGAGAGAAATGAATTGTGATCATCCAAGAGTTAAAGTTGTCAATATTCTATAAAGTCAGTGCGATTATCGCTCTCTCTCTCACCCTGACTTTGTTGGCAAATTTCACTTTTACTCTGTTAAAATTATTCTTATCGCTGTTGTTGTTGTTGCTATTATTATTATGATTACATAAATAAAAAAAAAGTTTTCAGAGTTATGAGGATTAAAGTACTAACTACTAAACGCGTTTGAGGATTAAAGTACTTACTACTTCTCAGCTTGAAAGCAAGTGAACGTAATGCGATGACGTTCTAATTAAGGGAGATGTATATGAAGCCATTGAGCAACAAAAAACGCTGATTCTTTTAATTACATCTCGACATACTCTCGTATCTATAGTTATTTATCTAATTACAATTTGCAAATTAGATCGCAGAGATATGTAAAAATATCACAATGGACTTACCAAGCGCTCTATCTTTTCTCCATGCTATGTTACGAACTGATATCGTTATTGCTAATTGTGGTTACGTTATTATCGATATGCGTATCCACCAGCACGTTATTTACTCGAGGTGATTAAAAGTTCGATCTCAAGCAGAATAACAAGTCATGATGAAAATTGAACACGATGGCGTTAAAATGAATCGTAAGGCATAAATGAAAAGCGACTTTTAGTAATTATTTTGGAATTATTTTGACATTACATTTTAATATCATAATATGACTTGCATTCTGCTTGAGATAGTATCGGGTGATGTTCTGCGAATCGATGGTGTGAACAAATCGGAGCACCTTTTCGAATGCTCGAGAGCCCCGAAGAGTCTCTCACGTCTTGTTATGCGAGAATGAGAGAGAGGAATAAGAGCGCTCCCTTCCATCGCCATTGTACATACATATGATATATTAATGCATATTATATTGTCATATATAGGACACGCAAGAGCGGGCATGCGGATATATGTTATTGTTATTAACGAAATTAAGCGCGATAAGTATGTATCTCGTTGCGTTTCAAATGCCTGCGGGACAGGATCGTTAAACGACGAATATTGTCGACAGTTTTCATTTTTCTTCGAGCAACTTCCATCGCTCCCTTTACCGATTACTGTCCAGGATGTAAACTATTTCCTAGGAGGTGGACTCTTTCTACTTCTCCGTTCCATTTTAAGTTCTGTGCACCGACAGCGAATTTTACCTTTAAGTCTGTCTCTCGTTTAGAAAATCGGACATGACACCTCGAGACAGCGGCGTTCATCATTCAGTCACGGTCGCCCCGCCGTGTTCAATAAATATGAATATACAGCACAAAATCGAGTCGCTGCGCGACGATCCAACTCTCTGAGGCAGCTCCAACTCTTGAGTGGTATCTCTTCGATTATTGAGGAGATATTTCCAACTTTCTGTACGCAAAGACATGTATGTATATGTAGATGTATACGCGAGAAACATCGCGGACGGCGATGATGTTGCATACGCATTTAAAACTCTTCTTATAGCGTTTATTACTTAGTAGATAAGACTAGAGCGACATAGGGAAAAAGCACGAGCGTATTATGTGTCTTACCGAGATGTAAATTTTTATAAGGTTTCAAAACGTAACGGCGGAGGTTGTAGGTCGCAGTTGTAAAATAAAATCCCCGATTCAGACGAGCGATACGACTTAACAGTTAGCCGCTGCCTCGAGTCTCGGAAGGGACAAGTATCTTTGTGACAAGAACAGATTAATATGTTACCGTCGAGCGTAAAAAGAACTGGCCGTGATTGCCAGGATGATCGAGGACGAGAGAGAGTGAACATGCGAGCAATCTTCCTTATAGAAAACCAATAATGTAATACTGGTCAATTTAATACTGAAAATTACTTATTTTGAATATTAAAAATATTAAAAGACAACAACTTATTGTTCAAAATAAGTAAATAGTAGCTACTTTCCAGTATTAAATTTCTGTAAGAGATCTCAGACGTGTACGCGACTGATGGACGGATATCTCTCCTGACCGCATTGTCTCTCTCTCTTTTTCTCTCTCTCTCTCTTTCTCTCGCTTTACTTTCGATCAGCAGAGTTCTCGCGAGACAGGCACAGTAGCGAAATAATGCGGGACATACGACATCGCTGGTTTGTCGATTATTATCGCAAATATAACGCATTATTCCGTACCAAGTACGGCTAGAGCTATCTCGAATAATTTATCATAGGATTAAAAGGAAGAAAAAGAATAAAAAAAAAACTATAAAGAGTCAACTGTAACGCGAGTAACGGAGCACGAACGAAGAAAGGCCTGCATCGACGACCATCTGACACCCTTCACACTTGCCGACCCACATCTTCGTCCTCCCATCCCATTCCGATCTTATATTTCCTCCCTTTTCTCCCGAGCACATACCCCACCCTTATATCCTCAAGAACAAAACAAACCAACATATTGTAATCTATTGTAGATTGTTGTAGATAAATTATACGGTTTGACCGTACATTGTTACTTTTTGTCGACAATATAAAATACACAGATATATAAGTAATTACCATCGCTACGTCTTCTCGTTATTTTATTATACCTAATGTGATCAGATTTTCGGATCCAAAGCAGAACGAATTTGACAGATGGAGAGAGAATTTATAAATATAAAAATAAAACAGTGGCAATATATTTAAAAAATAATACAATTCTCTCTCTCTCTCTCTCTCTCTCTCTCTCGTGCGCACGCGCAAGCACGCACGCACGCACGCACGCACACATTTTGAATATTATATTTGATAGGACATAGAAACATCTTGAAAGCGAAACATCTGGTCATATTAATTATACCACTCGTATGTCAGTGAAAGCATATATAATATTTGTTTTTTAAAATTTTTATTTCTTCAATATAAAATAAAAATTCGTTATATAACGCATCATAATGGATGCTGCATGGTCAATAACTTTCAGTATGAAAATCGGCATAACGATAATTAAAAAAACAATATATACAGAGCATATTTGATTAATCTCTATTTTACATACAGATTATTTTAAATTAATGAGTAATACTGGGCGTACTAGGCGATCCTACCACATCAATAATCTCCTGTTTAATTTCCGGTTCTGTTTTTGGTAGGAGTGCTGGTGGTATTGTTAAAGTCTAAAATGAGGAAGATATAAGATGAATATAACAATCGATATTACATGAAATTACCATATCCATTATATTTGAAGAATTTGCATTGACAATCACCTTTCCTGGTACTAGCGCTTCGTATTGATGCCTTAAAGATTGTAATTCATAATCGCATGTTGATAACGCACTTCTTAATTCATAATGCAAAACTATATCGCTGCGCAGTTCATTAAATTGCTGACATATTTGCTCCGTCGGTGGTGGATTTAATTCTATAACGTAAATAACAGTTTCCATTTTAATTTTGGATTTCAAAATTTTATGAGCATAGTATGAAGAAATTGAATTATATTCTTTTACCTAAACGCAACTCATTTAGCATTTGTTCAATGCCCTTCATTTTCTTTTGACCGAGACTACTTGGTAATTTGATTCTTTGAGAACGAAGAGTAACGCCGCTATTTTTAAAATCGGGAAATTTAATTCCAGCTGACTCTACTGCCTATAAAAATAATGTAAATGCTTTAATATAAAAGTACTATAGCATATACGAGTATAATTTCACAACATACATGAGATGTATCGGTTTTATTCGGCCTATTCCTAGATGAGCTGCTATTCTTTTTGGAAGATTTTCTTTCACTCTTCCTAGGATCTGCTTGATGATCAGCCGCTGTAATTAATTTCTGTAAATCTTGCGTCTTTCTATCTCTCTCTTTTTTTCTTTGTTCAATCTTGCGCAATTCAGCAAGTAGAGTTTGTTCTTCCTCTACTTGTTCAGGAGTACGTTCAAACAATTTTTTTAACTGTTCCTTTCTGCGCTTCTCATGTTCAGCATCAAAGATATATACTTTGTCAGTATGGGATTTTGCCTTTATCAATGCAGCACATACTTGATAGTACCTGTAAATTTATTTAAAATGATATTCCAGAAAGCATATCCAAACCAATAAATTATAAATATAAATATATATCATCCTTGCCTCTCTTTTAAGTCTTCTACGGATCTAGCAGGGAACTTAGCGCGATCCCATCTATCTCTGATGATAATAAACCTAAGATCAAATCGTCTGCACAAATCAAACAAATGATCAGTCTCCGCTCGTGTCCAGCCATTGGTCACTAAGTGTTGTACATATTCAGTATTTGTATATGTAGGGATAGGAACTTTTTTATTGAACTTTGCAAAGGGATACTCTTTTCCAGCATCAGCAACACGACGCCAGTGATGAAAAATCGCGCCGTCTGTACGTGCTGGATTGGTAAATGGTGCCCATTTCCATGGTCTGACTTTCTTCATACCAAGTTTGGCTCTCACCTGCTTGTATCCCTTCGCGGTGTCGGTTGGGAACAGAGGCGGTACATCGTTATTGTCCTTACAAAGGAGGGCAAACACTTCACGGTGCATACCTTCAGGACGTTTTGGCATTTTGTTGTAGTCATATCGCTTGCGATTCTTTTTGTCACTGCCTAATATTGACTCTTTCGTCAGTTCCGTAGTCGTTGGTACCTCAATATCCAGAATATCGCGTACGTCTGCCATCGTGACAGCTACTAATATTTTTTTCGTAAAGATATTTTTTTTGGAATAATTTCCGGTTGATGAATAATAATTGCCTTCAACCTTGAAGTTATATGACAATATGAAAGATACGAAAAAACTTCATACGTTCTGAGGTTAAGTTTCTATTTTAAGGTTAACTTGTTTACTTATTATCAGTAAACTACTTCACTAAGCACACATTACTTATTGATTAAAATAAAGAAATCAAAAAGAAAAGATTACTACAAAAGCTACAAATTACACTCAATTATACAAATAAAATACAATGTATACTTTAGATTTTATGTAGAAAAACACCTATGTTTATCTGCAATAAATAGATCAACTGAGAAGAACATGTGAGCAAAACGTACACCAGCGCACCAACGTCCATTTCAGCAATATAAGGTGTTTCATCACAATCAAGTTATTTACTGCCGATAAAGTAAATGGCATATTTGTCGATTATCTATAATTGCGCTAATTTCTTCTTATTCAACAAAACTCAAAACGCATTGCAATTTCAAAAACTTCATTTATTATAAATTATTTTATAGTAATATAAACAAATTAACATGCGACTATTATGTCATCAAACATAGCCACATTTCCAGCAAACAAGCTGACTTAGCTGACATCATTTTTACATCAGCTTGTTTGCAGAGTTCGTGTCAGTTCGTAAGTACGGCTATAATTGTAATTTATTATGTTAGGTGTTTATGAATGCTTATATAACACTAAGTATATTTACATATAGATACAATGGAAACTTGCCAGAGAACCATCAGAGTGCCACCCAGGAATCTTTGTTTATCGAATGTTAAACAAGACTGACATAATATTCGGAAAGCACTCTTAATAGAAATCTAAATACACTTTTGGAGGTTGATTGTGTATCTTGAAATGAAGTGAAAATTTCCAAAGTGAGGAAATTGTGTTAACCAATATGTGTATAAATATTCTAGTAATTTTTATTTTCATAATTTTTACCTCATTTCAAGATACAATCAACACTATAATCGACATTCTGAAAATATTACAAAGATGTCATTCAGATATCATATAAAGATGTTCTCATATCGTGTCTCATAAACATCCTTACATCTCCTTTTTGGATGTGTATCATCTGAAGATCCAAACAATATGTATGTCTGAAAGATACATACATTATAAAGACGTTTCTTGGGGTATATATCTAAAAGATATATCTAAAAGTGTCATAAAGATGTTGACTTCTTTATATTGACTTTGTGAATTGTATCTGAATTGTATCATTAAATGTATATGTCGTTACTTACTTAAACATTTCCACTCATATCATAATATTACCTCATTATACGATGAACTTCATAAATTTACATTATAAATTTACATTATTACTTCATAAGAAAAATACTTAATATAGAAATTTTTATTGAGGTTGCATGATATCAATACTTTGAGGAGCAGTAACATCAAGTAAGTTTATAGTGTTAGGCGATCGATAATTTGTGGAATGTGATGAGACAGATCTATGATCTGATTTCTTTTCTAAACTAAAAAATTTGCAGCTTACAATATACCAAAAGCTTTGTACGACGTTTTTAACCAAGCCTGCAAATTTACATAATTCAATAATTCTTTGTATTATTCTCATTAAAAAATTCATTGTTTGCAAATACTTACCACTTGTAACAAAAATACCACCTACAGTGGCACATAATTTCACTAAAAACTGAAAAACTGTATCACGTTCTTGTGTCACTTTGATCTTGAGTGCACTCATGTCATATTTGAAAAAAATTCCAGGTATTCCATGAGATCCTTTATGATGATCAATTGGCCTCTGATGATCTTTGACACTATATTGGTATGTCTTAGATGTTGTTAATAACGTCCTAATATCTGTAGGGACAACTTCAACAAAATATTGATAAAGCATCATATCTGAAAGAAAAATTATCTATTAAATTTTAAATATCAGCTTGTTTCTTACAAGATAAAACAAACTTACTATTATCTGCGATCTTCTCATCACCTTCAAGAGGATGCACAATTCCCGGACTAGGTCCACCAAAAGAAAATTTATTGATTCTATGAGTAAAATTATAATCTCGATCCGTCATAAATGCAGAAATATGTATATGACCATGTGGCACAGACAATGATTTTCCTGCAGTTATATGAAAATTACCCGCTACTTTATTAATATTCAGACTACCATGAACACGGCAGGCATTTGGTGCATAATCTGGTATATATGATCTAAATGGTATAAATGATTGTGTTCGTAAACTGTAATACATCTACAATTTTCAACAAAGATCATAGAATCACAAATAATTAATTCGCACATACCGCTTTGGCATTTCACTGTACAGAGTAACCTGATTGGATTTCCAAAGCAATTCATGAATAGCATGATATTCTTCTCTTAAATAAGAATTCATATGCTTCAAAGCTTCAAAATGTGTCCTTTGTTCTTGCGTTAATTCCCACCATGTATCCTCTTCAGTCAAAGAATCAAAATCTATCATATGTTGATTTGTAGAATCTAAAACATCAGCACCGATACGACCACAAGGCATTGCTACTGTTACATCAATATTGATTTGGAGTTTTGCATCAATGTCAGTATCTGGCTCAAATGTGAATTGTAATCTACTATCAAGATAATAACTTGTTTCAGCTATTACCAAATACATGATAGTTAGAACTGTAAAAATGGAAACTGAAACAGAACCAGATTAAGTCGATCAAAATGAGCAAAGAGCATAATTAAGAACATATAAATATATATAAATTAAAATATATATAAATATATATAAATTAAACAACATATAAGTATTAAACAATACATAAGTATGTATATCACTCTCAACATAAGGAATTTAGTAATAATTATTAACTCACATGTTCCTCCAACTGCAGTTTTGTCAACATATACCTCAGGAACTTTTGGGAACGCATCCAGTTCCTTAACGGTCTTAACATTAACGTGTCGTCGCCTCAACATTTTTACAACTTACTTGCAAATATCCACAAACTATTTAATATTACAACTAACCTATAAATAAGTATTTACTACGCTTAGAAAATAATCCAGACCTATGTACAAGTTCGATGTTTACCTTTAGTACTGTATTTATCACCATATTCACTACTCTCTAAATTTTAGTTAAATAAAAGGAGGCAATATTTTGTACATTTCTTGACACGTGGGTATTATCGTATGTACCGTATATAATTTTAACATGTCTACACGAGAAATATGACATCCGAGCCAATATATGCTAAAGTCACTACAAAAATATTAAGCGACGATTTTGCATATAGAAAGATGGCGCCACAATATACTTATATCGTGACTTCAATCATTCTGCTAATGTACATATAATATTAAA
>Ga0157363_1007650_pt1 | contig 10237 bp, 4 predicted proteins | sample AttsexASBM1_FD_111477 | JGI IMG/M metagenome (GOLD analysis project Ga0157363, IMG submission 111477) | Fungus gardens microbial communities from leaf cutter ant in Ribeirão Preto, State of São Paulo, Brazil - Atta sexdens ASBM1 | ecosystem: Host-associated > Fungi > Mycelium > Unclassified ...
CATACACACACATACGTACACATATATAATAAATCAAAGAAATTTATCGTTGTGCTTTTGTCGATAATGCAATAATGTGCATATGCTTGATTTAAGAAATTGCAGATGAATACAAAACATTCCTTTTGTAAAACATAAAACTTTAATATGTTATTAGAAAATTATAATTGCATTATAAATATAATATAAATACATTATAAATATATACAGAAGAAGAAACTTCAATTTTATACGAAATTTTATACGGAAACTTTATATTATAAAGTAACATGTATATATATTAAATTTTTAATTAAAGTAGTAAAGTATTTTAGACTATTTAATACTAGGTATTCATTTTTATTTGTAAAAAAAGCGTAATTAGAGTTATTTATATCAAAATTAAATTATATAAAAAAACTTTAAATAGAAATGGTTAACGAAATAGATATCTTGTTCTTTAATTTACGAAGTTTTACGAAGACCTTACTTCTAAATTTTAATTCGAAATATGTTCTTTCAAAATTTATACAAACTTATAAATAGCGAGAGAAGGTGAGTAGTGACACATCTATACTTATACTTATACTCAGAGAGGAAATCTTACTAAAGTTTGATGCGTAAACCTTATGTAGTCTGTATAAGAGCACCTGCCGGCAGCGAAAATGTTCGTTGCAAGCCGCACGATTCTGTCGTCTTGTGCAGGAATAATTCATCTTGAGGTAACATGGCGCGCGCGGTGCCGCACCGCTGATACACGTCTCTCTATATATCGCTATTTTCTCCATGCGCATCCGGGTGCAGGTAATATGTGGGTCAAATTAACAATATGCATAGTGCACACATGAGGAATCAAGGGAGGAGAAAGACAGAAAGAGAGAGAGAGAGAGAGAGAGAGAGAAAAAGAGTGGGGGGAGAGAGAGAGAGAGATATTATTAACGTTGCGAGATGAAAATAAGAGACGTCTTTTAAATCTTACTTGGCGCAAGTGCTAATTACGTCGTCGTGCAGAAAGCCCTTTGTAAATGACGCTTTGAATAATCTCTCAAATGGAAACCACCACTATTATAAAGACCTTACAACTAAAAAGTAAAGTTGTATTTTAATTTTGCATTCTAAAAATGCCTTTGAACATACTAACTAACTTCTAAAAAAGCCAAGCATGAAAATCAAATAATTTTACTTGTGATTTACAATTGAAATATATTTATTATTTTAAATTAATGAAAAAATAGATAAAAAGTGAGTAGTTAAAATAAAAATAAATGTAAACTAATTATGTTAAGTTTACGTAATTTATACATAATTACCGCATTTCCTCTTTAGAACTCTTGAGGTAATTTTGAAACGAAAATCTTAATAAAAATGTCGAGGCTACAGTAGTTTTTAAATTATAATTAATTAAAGATAGTATGTAATTCGAAAATTACAGCTTCGATATTTTCGAATTAGGATTTTCATCTTAGAATGTTCAAAGAAATCCAGAAATAATAATAGAGGCTATAAAAGTAAAATGAATTTTTGACTTATAAGCATTTAAAATAATTAAAGTTAGCTTATAATTAAAAAAATTATTATATTTGTCTTGACATTTTTGTATTAGGATTTTCGTCTCAAAATTATTTCAAGAATATGTCTTTAAGAGGAAATACGATAGTTGTGAAACACCTTGTATATACTGATAATACTATACTTAATTACATATACTTTAATTAGTTTTATTTATATACAATAATTAAAATAATTTGATAAAATAACCTTATATTTTCAGGAAAGTGTTAATAGATACTCAAATATAGATATTGTTTAAATAAATATGTATATTTGATCAGATAATTTTAATGTACACTTTAGGCGAACTATAATACATTATTACTCTTAATCCCATTAAATATTCTTACGTAAGTCAATAGTCCAAATACTAATCAAGAAATGTGACTTTAAATTTAATTTTTATAAAATGCTTGAGATTTTCCTATATCAAAAATAAAAGACCGAAAAGAATATTACTGCATATGAAAAAAATCTATTAGGAGTACCGTGTGACGAACTATCTACTTCGCCGAATTAGATTCCAAAATTAATCAACCGCATGTATTATCCGCTCGAGATAGAGACACAAGGATAGATGAGACGCGAGAGTACCGAGATGACATCGAGAGTTATGACGAACAGAGGGACTGTTTGCCAGATTTATCTGACGTTGCTCCGACCTTCTGCTTTCCTGTAACTGGTATACCTCGATTCCGCCCCGACGAATTTACGAGATATGGAACAACGCGGATTTGTTTATCGCGTTGTGAATTCCTGTCAGTATAGGGTGATCTGTAGAACGTCTCCGACTAATACCTACGCCAATCCTTCCACTTGCCTCGTATATACCGCGGTTTATATGTGTCATATGGGACAAACACACAAGAAATCGATTCACCACTGAATGGGTTGTCGAGAGACACGCGCTCGTCAGTTAGCCACGTTGATAGCAACATCGTCCTCTTGGAAAAAGGATATCACCACTTTTTCCGCAGAACATCGGAGATGTCTATACTGACTAAAGTACGGCTTACGGAGTCGCTCAACCAACAAAGCAGCTTACCGACCTTTCTGTCCAATCGACGTAAATTGTTTTGCCAGTATTTTGTGGAGTTTGATCCTTTTCGCTTTTACATTGGAGAATATATATTAAAGTTGTGCGATGTAAACCATGTAAGCATTTAACTCGTGTAGCTATTTGCGGCGAATAAAAAAATAACGTTATAAAAACATTAATCTTTTAATCACTATTGAATATAATTTTTATACTACATAAATAAACAAATGAATATTTATGAAATTTGTATTAACTTTGTGAAGAAAGGTATTGTACAATAGAATCGAAACATGACTTTGTTATTTAAACTTAATTCGACTAAATGATGTAATTTGCATGTTAAATAACTTTGTAACACTCATTCTTCCATTAAACTGACGGAAATAATAAATGTTCCGTCGTAAAGAAAACTTTTAATAATATCAAATACTGCATACTCGTCTCTCTTTTGTCTTTTACAAGCAAAAAGAAGTTATTGTACAACAATAAGCACGAGTTCAAAGAGCTCACATATATACATGTACACATATAAAAATAAAATAGAACATATTTTGCTACAAAGCGTTTCACTCTTATCGTTTCTAGACTTTCTTTTTCTTCTTAATGAAAAGGGCAAGTGGTAATCGAAGCCGTTGCAACTGTGCACGACATTATACGCGACAATTTCGTAAAAATCATATTTTCACACGAAGAGATGAAATTAACATGCTAGAAAAAAGAGAAAATCACATGCTTTCCAGTTCCTGATCGTATATACGTGCAATGCGCAATCTGATAAACATTAGACAGCTGAATTGAGAAAAAATAAAACTTTCAACAATTATGATCGCGATGGTATCAATGAATCTCTGTATAAGTTAATAATATTTTATTGCCTTAAATAATTTCTCGTTGACAGATAAAATGCATTCTGATGTGTCCTTTTGAATAAATTGAATGCAAATCGAATCATGATTGTAATTCTATCATTTATATCCCTGCAATTAATTTCTCGTTTTTATTTTTATAATTGAAGATTAATACAAAGTAAAGTTAATGGAAACGAAATGTGGGAGAAAAAGAGAGAAGAAGCCGCGATAATATCAATAATCACAAATATCCGCAAAACGGATATTGTGGGGAACAGATGCGTTTTTGTGTACGGCAGAAACTAATAAAATCGTCGTGGAGTAACTCCAGCTGACATATGTTTACAGACCGGACTTCTTGTGGAGACCATTAGTCCATGGCAAGGGGTGGTCTCTTGTTATCGGCAGCGCACATTTTATATAGACTGGTACAGCGTAGATTGCGGCCGCGGTTTAACCAACGATAATGCCCCACTTGCTCCGATACGTAATGTCGACTATATTTCGTGCCACTCGATCGCGGTGCACTTGTACAATTCTCCATTCGCCGTAAGGCGAGTATTAACGCTTTCTCGACAGGATCTTTTTCTCGGATCTAATTGCAACGATACTGATTATTCCGATGAAATGTGAACATGTTAGATACAAAACGTCATTTATATTGATAATCGGTTAATTCTTAACTTTTCACAAAACACGTGGATAAAAGTCAAAAGTTCAGTCACATGGGATTCACGAAACACTGAAATAATAAGCTCTCAGATTCAGCTAAGCAATATTATTTTTTCTCTTTTTATATCAACTCTTTTCTTATAACATTGATTGTTAAAAACTAAACATAGATGTGAATACTATATTTATCTATTTAATATTGTTAAGAAAACATAAAATTTGTAATTTAAAAAATCAACTTCTTATTTATTCTTATTTATAGGATTTATTTAGTTCTCATAGGACTTTCGTAAACTATATAAAATTAAATAAATATTGAAACTTAACAAATGTTCATCACAAAAAAATAGGAACTATATAGTAAATCAGTCGTTTTTGAAGTTGATAAGATCAAAATTAAGATCATTTTTTACAATACATATCAAATATAGCATGTTCTAAGCAAAGCGAAATTGCACAGATTTTGCCAGTATTTTGTTTGTTTTTACGATTAACATTGCGCGGACATTCGGTACATCGTCGTTTAGAATTAGATCGTTTTGGAGCAACTTCTGCAATGCCAGACTCACCGAAATGTTCTGAAACTCTCTTGCGCAGTTCACTCTGCTATATCGTTTGGGTAAATACGACGTACCATAGTCACTTTTTAACTGACAATAAAAATAAATAAAAATAGATGCAATATAAACAAAAAAAAACGATAAGAATAATAACGTAAACAAATACTACTTACATACAACGAAGTGCCGTGCTATGGGATTTGTGAATGCACTTTATAAACGTCCTTCTGACGCTGCTTTTTTGAAAAGATTTTCCACTTCAATTACATTTGGAGTCCAGCAAACCCCACGTGACTTGGGAAAAGTTAATGGAGCAGTAAAACTTTTTCGTTATTCTCTTTATTCTTCAGATAAAATTCTAGTATTATTTGTATAAAGTTTTAACAAAATTCATATATGCAAAATACACATATTATATTTAATAAAAAATAATTTTATTATATGCGTAACAAAGAAAGCATTTTATTATTTTATGTATAAAAAAATCTCTGTTTGATAAAAATGAATGAACAATTAAAGAAAAAGTCAATATTCTTCTCTTTATTTACGTGAGAATTAGGTCTGACTAGAGCGATTACTACTGCGAAGTGGGACGCCATCAGATCGATCAAACTAGCAATTCCATCTTAACATAAATTCGCACACGTCGCTCAAAATGACAAACATGTGTCCTGATTTAGTACACTGCTGAAAGAGCAGCATTCACTCTTGATAATCAAAGACGATGTCGGCTGGATGTAATTCTTCTTCTGTATTGATTCAAAGACTATGTTGTCTTCTACAACATGCATGACTAAGTTGTGATGAAAATATTCATGAATTTTTATAATTTTACCGCAATAAAAATAATTATTTTAAATCTTTTTCAATATGCATACTATAAATCAGGACGTTTGTGATTTTAAGCACGATTCTATATTAAACAGGAATTGCTAATTTGATCGATCCCTCTTCAAAGTAGTAATAGTCGCTATCTGGTCAGACTACCTAATCCTTTCTCGCTCTTTCAAATAAAGAGCGAAAATTAGGAACATTACTTTCTTTTTTAATTATCCATCTATCATTATTTTCTATGTTCAAATAAATGGACGTTTTAGGTATGAATAATATATTTGTGTTAAAATTTTAACTTTATAAATATAAAATTAATAAACTTTCTCTTCAAAAATAAAATGCAAACTTCTAAGGCCCAGTTTCACAATTCATAATTAATTCTTAACTTATTTCTCATTTCTTTCCAATTCTAATATTAGAAAGAGACGAGAGAAGAATACGTTAAACTTCGATTAAGGGTTAATGAATTGTAAAACTGGACTCTAGTGATAGTGTAGGTATATAAAGACACATTCTGCGTATGTAATTGTGATTTATCAATTATTAAAATAAAAAAGACTTTCATTGCATGATCCAAATTTTTCAATATTACCAAATATGAAAATTCAGATATGAAATTGTATTAAACTTAACCTACTTTACTTTCTCTTTAAATCTCCAAATATATCATTCGTTAGAAAGGGTTAAATCAGCGTGCTTGACACTTGCCCCTACTTTCAGAAGAGATCTGTTCTTCCGAAGAGAACCGTTGACGAATACGTTAGATGTGCAGACGACATGCGCGCGTTTGAAAGACCGTCGACGAGAAAGGCGACTTTGGCGAGCGGGATAAGGGGAGAAAATGTCTGAATGGCGGTGTGCCAATGAAAGGTTTCTGTGAGATTGATAGAGCGAATCGGAGGTGAAGCGTGACTGAACAAAGTGTGGAATAAAGGCTGCACCAGAAATGCCATTCGTACATTGCGAAAGGTTAAGGTGAATTTACACGATTCACACTTTATTACAAAATGATTACGTCGCGTAAACGAATTTTCGTTTGAATGCATTCATCAAAACATGATCGGGATCAAATTGTCCAATATACTGTCCAGGTCGAATTTTGATGAAAATTCCATCTGAACGTGAATAAGTTTTGTATTTAATATTGTTTTTTATCGATTAGAAAATCGAATGGAAAATAAATGGTAAAGAATAACAGATGGATGACAATTTAATTATAACGACTATCTAGACTATCTAGAACGTATCGAAATGGTCTTCTTGGAAACATATATTTACAATTTCTCTGTTCGCGTGGACACAGGCATTTTTGTGAAAACATTGTTCACAAGACTCACTTCTCTCTCACGCTGCATAATTTATTCGAGCTGATCGTCGAGAAAGCATTGCATAAATTCGTCTTTAAAAGGCATGTCGCACGTTCCACTCAGCGCAGGATAAAAGTCGACACTCGGCGTCGTTTACGACAATAAATAAAACGTCGCAACGCTGAGAAAGAAATTGAATGAATTACGATACATCTCCGTCCGCCTCTATCTTTCGTAACGTGACTTTAATTTACGATTTGTGAAGATTCGCGTCGTATTCTCGCATTTCTCGGTTTTCTCTTATTTCGCGCTGCACGCGAATTCACTCTTCGTAATTCTTGATTTTCGAAAGTACGTCTTTCTATTCAACATTCATATATAACTCTTTACATTACATTACAATAATTAATGAATTTTTGTCGCTTCGTAAAATGAAAATTATGTTGGACATAAAATTAACAAAAAAATAATGAATTCTCATGATACACTCTTTACAAAAATTATTTAGACATGCTTAATAATTATAAAACGGATAATGAAATAAATATCAAATCTGAGCGTAATAATATTAAAATAAACGCTTAAAGTCTCTCGTAAATAATTCTAAATATATAAATTATAATAATTTGCAAATCGTTAGTTGGATATTATAGTAGCAATAATCTCGGCGTAATCGTTCTAAATAGTTCTAAATAGTTCGCGGTGTCGATGTGATCCGATCGACAATCACACGTAAATGCACGGTTACGCGTGTCACACAGCCTGTCGATGATTTATCTGAGAACTGCCGATAACCGAACGGCGGTCTTCGCAGTGATTAAATCGTCATGCGGCTGCTGGCGTGACGTTATCGGGGTCGTGCGCAAATCACAGCGGAGAAAGGCAAAGGCGAAATTTGAACGACGTAACAATGGTGGCAGTTACAGAGAACGCGATACAATTGGCAGGCCTCACGTTGGTATATGCGGTTGCGACGGGATGATCCAAGGATGAACGGATAGAGGCCAACATTGCGACCAGGCTTTGATGCCGCGTGCCAGGCAAACACGCTAAATCCGCTCGTCCGATCACCCGTTCCGGATTGATTTGACTGTAATGCCAAACTACCTGATCAACCAATGTCCCTCGATGTCCCTCGATGTCGGAAGTCGATGCCGCTCTCGGCGCGATTGTTCGATAATCTAATTGCTGATTTATTGACGGACAGGTTATATACGAGTTGATAAAAGAGAATTTTATACATCATCATTAGAAAGAACTAGAAAGATTGCCAACGCGTAAATGAATTGTGGAAACTCTCTGTGATGAAGAGATAATCGATTCGTCGCGAAGAACACAGGACGTTAGCTATCGCATGAAAGTTATTTATGACCAACACATAACACACACACACATATATATATATATATATACATATATAAGTCCCTTTGAATTTGTGTTATTTCCGACACGCAAAAAATATCATTCTTTCATAGCAGGTGAACACCACAAAATAAATCGACGAAATGCGCCATAAATTTAGTTCTTGACAGTGTATTCTTAGTAGAGCCACATGCAAAATATTTTCCAGCGTTCCACGAGCTGCGTTTATTTTGCTCGCTCACAGCGACCAGATTAATAGTCGATCTGCCACCATTAATCCGCAAGTTTGTCCGGGCTCTAATTTAATCGCCGCAGCGAAGGATAATATTTTGTTGTAGCAGCCGAACGCATCCGGACAGATTCGCCCATGCGATCGATAAATTCATCTGACGTATATTATATTTTGGAAGAGTTCCCGAGAGAATATTTTCAAGCTTTACACACTCGCTGTTTGCCTGTCGCGTGCATGACAACTGGATTATTTGTCGCCGTGCCAACTATTAATCCCCGGTTTGTTCTAGTCAAAGATTAAATCTCCCTAGTTTTTGTCTCTCGCGAAACAAATTTATAATTAATATAATAATTATATAAATATAAATATCATAATAAAGAAAGAATATTTTGTGTTTCAGAAATCCTTAATTTAATATCCCTCTAAGGTCCGATTTTTCTGATTAATTTGTGGTTAAGCTTAACTTGATTTTTTTCACCCAAGCTTCATCTACGACATAACCTATTGGATAAAATATCAGGTTAAGCTTATCCCTAAGTTAAGCAGATAATGAAAAATTGGACCTAAGAAAAGGTAACTTTCCTTTTCTTTAATTTAATTCTTGAAATCCTCCTCTAATTAAACCTTTTTCGCAATGAGAAAAAGATGAAATATCTGCACTAGAAATCTTCTTAATGTCATATAAAAGATTTGGAAGTATACTTATTGTTTACAAAAATAGAGCACATGATAAGTTTCATAACAAGTTGTTATAAAACTATAAAAAAAAAAGAAAAAGATCAGTAAAGTGCAAGCAGCGTGCAAATCCGATAAGTTACTCCGAGGCCGCAATGGGACATGTGGAGAGTTAACGCCAGCTTGCATCGCGGTAATATTTTATACGGGCAACAAAACGACTTGGGAACAATAAGTATGATTATCCAATGTGCAATAGTCTTTCATTCGTTCATAGCATTATCGATGGATGTAAATTGCACGAATTTGTTGACCACGAGTGACTCTTTGGCTGACTGAACGCATTGTGCATTCTTCAAAAGTATGGCGGCGGTAGTCAAGTACCTCGAACAAGAATGTACGGGGTGGGAATGGAAAAGAAGAAGAAGGGCTGATAATTTGTTCGCTTCCTTTTTTTACCTTTATTTCATCAGAGCACCTTGGTATACGATATACCATGGTTGAGAGGCACTATGATACGTGACCGACATGAATATAATCCTTCCTCTCTTTTCCCTCTGTTCGCGTCGTCGTCACTTTGCGGCTGCTACACGAAACGCTATCCGCATTCCGTTGTCCTAGAGCTGTGCGAGCTACAATGTGATCGTGGCAGATACCATGATGGTCGTTAATACTTTTCAAACCGGTATGGCCTCTGACATGTTACATGACAACCATTTCATCTTACGACCTTTGCACGGTACGTGTAGTGGATGAAGACAGATCATTATTCTTTTATGCGTAAGCATGACATACTTAGTTACTAACTTCTTTCATTGTTGTCTAAAATATATTCGAGGAAAGTATACGCAGTAATATTGAAGCATGTTTTGTTTAAAAGAGAAAACATTGATTACACTCGATAATCCATCTCATTGTTTGTGCAGAAATTAGCGAATGCTTAAGTGAATTTAAATTAAATGATATTTATGAGTAGAAAACATATATTCCTTGTATTATATGTTGACATATATCTCAATGTGATTTTAATATTTGTTTTTATTAATCATTACAGAATAAGAAAGATAATAAAGATAGAGTCGAAACAGTCACATTTTGAGATGAAGAACTATAATGAAATAATAAATTATAAATTTTACTCAAGGAAAAACTGTTAAATTATAAAAATAGATCTCGCC
>Ga0157363_1007651_pt1 | contig 10237 bp, 8 predicted proteins | sample AttsexASBM1_FD_111477 | JGI IMG/M metagenome (GOLD analysis project Ga0157363, IMG submission 111477) | Fungus gardens microbial communities from leaf cutter ant in Ribeirão Preto, State of São Paulo, Brazil - Atta sexdens ASBM1 | ecosystem: Host-associated > Fungi > Mycelium > Unclassified ...
TATATATATGTACACAAAATCAATTGTAATTAGTTCCAGCACGAAATTAATATTATTAAAAAATATATTTTATATCGTGCTGTGTAATTAGAAAAATTGTAATTAGTTGTGTTAATCATGTAACGCGCATGATGATGAACGCGTTAAATTTGCTAGTCTCCAATTGATATAACTATTCTTTTATTATAATACGTGTAAGATATTTCAGTTAGAAATAAATTATTTTTCATTCGTGGAATGAAAATATATATAGCAGTAGTTTTGTTTATGGTAAATCATACATATTGCAAATTTCTAATAAAAGATGCAATAAACGTGATTTATTATAAATAGAAAGTATATTTATAGATTCTTCCTGTAAGACAAATAATAAATCACATAAATTATAAATATTACGGATTATTTTTAGTTATCAGATTTATAAGTTTACGAAATTTTAAATAAATCTGAATTAGTATTTCATTTTATTATTAGTTTTATTATTACAGATTATTATTAGATGTAATTTTTATTCTTTTATGATTCTGTCAAAATAACTAATGCCAATATGTCAGAAATGGAAATCGAAATAATCAGTGAATTTCATTATTCGTTTCAATTTTAAATATTAAATTAAATTATTTATTATGAATCTCTGTCAATCCCTTTTATATAAGACAATTTTTGGCAGGATATTATCAATTTCATCTAAATTAATTCATTCTTGAGGGCAAACCTGAAATATACATTCTAAATCTGAATCCCAAATCAAATCAGTTTCAAAAAACCTTCGAAATGTTGTTCTTTAAAAAAAAACTTCCATTTAATATAACATATCCGTATAGAAATGTTCTTATAGCATTTCATTTCTGTCTATTATTGTTGTTATAAAAAACGGAGATAAAGTTTCTTTTATTATACTATTTATTTTATACACGGATATATCCAGATAAAATATAAAAATAAAGAGAGAAACATTTATCACGCGATGAAAATTCAATTTTGACACTTTTGCAGAATAACTTCCTTTTTATAACTTAATTACCTGTATGCTTTTCCGAGTCGCGCAGCATTATATCTTCTAACAGCGAAACTTCGCTACGGCCTTTGGCATTTACGGCGTAGGTCACCAGGTAGAAGTGAGTGGCTGGTAGAAGATCAGCCACGGCGATTCGGAAGATTGGCACATCGGCCGACACGCTGGACGCGTTCACCCGGAGATTACCGGTCAGCATCTCATAAGCTTCTAGTCGAAATTCCTGATGGAGTCCGCCGTCATATCCCGGCACGCATTCGACCTCCAGGATCTCCGAACTTTGATTGAGCGATGCTTTGATGGTGCAATTGTTCAGGGGATTCGGTTTAACTGCAGACACATTTTTCGCGTTGAGTTTTTAGAATTTTAATCAAAAGGGATACCTTTATTTACAAGGGAACTACATCACAAAAGTCCTAAAAAAAACTAATGTTACCAACTGAAAGATCGCGTTTGAAATAAGTATTCTAGATGGTCATCAAACATTGGAATCCTGTATCCAACTTAAGCCGGAAGTTTGGCTACTTTAATTTACAATTATTAAACACAAAATATTGAGAAAAAAATTACATTAAAAAAAAAGTTTTAAATAAAAGTTGTTGGGTTTAAAGAGGTCAAAGTTGTAAGAAATCAGAGAAATCATTAGATGAGCTACTGAAATTTTGGATTCAGGATTCATTGACCAACTTGGGCCCAATAAGGCCCTGAATCCAAAATCTAAGTAACTCATCTAATGACTCTCTTCGAATCTTACAACTTTTATTTGAAACTTTTTTTTTCAAAAATGCATTGCTCTCGAGATTTTATGTCTAAATTAAAATGCTCAAATATGTTTCGGTCCAAGTCGGACCGAACAGAATCCAAATCGGATAGGATCCTAAGATTTGATCAGCTAGAATACCTATTTCAAATGTAATTTTTCGATTGGTAATGTTAGTTTTTTGATATTATTTTTACAATGTTTCTTTGTTAGAGATTCGACGAATTTATATTTTGATACGACTACTGAGAAAGTTAGAAAAATATTATACGAAGTTGCACATAGAACATGTCAGAAAAGAAAAATATAATTAAAGGCGAATGTTTCTCATTTTTCTTCAACATCTGATTTTCTTTCTCAGATACAAAAGGAGTACGGTTTAAGTAAACTATGATGGAACGTATACAGCTCGTCTTGCAGAAATAAACGATAAAACAAATATTTTCGAGTTTATGACGTACGGCGCGATAAGCTGGCTACGAGTCGGGTAGAAAAAAGGAAAGTATAAATAGCTGCGTTGAGTTCTAAATATGGACATCTAAATATTATGTGTTTTCGACGCGAGATGTAGTAGTACATACGATATTTAAATATTTTCAGAATCTCGGACGCATTTGTTTGCCTTTGAAAGAGCAGAAGCGACAGGATTTCTTCCAGATTATGATTCGCAATGAAAAAAGCAGAAGTGCAGTGGAATAAATTCCCACCGATTTCTATCTTTTTCTTTTTCACTTTTTCTTTTTGTTCATTTCTTTTTTTCATAATGATAAGCGTCTAGGACATCACCTGCCGGAATGACTTGATAGATGCAGGGCGCCTCCTGCTTCCCTATCGCGTTCCTACCCCAACAGGTCAGGGCACCATAATCCCTCTCGGATTCGGGGGTGTAGACGAGCTCGCTCATGGTGCCGTTGTTGCCGTCAAACTTGGCCGGCGCGACTTCGAAGTTCTCGCCACTATTGTTGAACTCCCAGACAAAGTCCACCTCGTTCGGGTCGGCGTCGACCTCGCAGCGAACCTTCACGGACTCCTCCAGGGAAGCCCCGATTATCGTCACCTCCTTCATCTTGCAAACTGGCGCGACTGGAGAGTACGTAGAAGAAAAAGAATGGAAAACACAACACACACGCGTTCTTCAGTTGAACAAGATAAAAACGTAGAATTTCTCTTTTTTTTTTCTTTTTCGTCTCCGTTATTGATCGGCGGAACTTCGACAGCGGGATTATGCCGAGTTTAAGAGCCGTTTTATTCGCCTTTAATCGGGAGAATTATATTGTTCGCCGTAGGGCTTAGACGAGACGGTTGAAAATAAATTGGCTTCTAAAATGTAATCCCTCATATCTGACGTCCGAGATATTTCGCTCCCGAACACAATTACGCGCGGTTGGCATATTGTGTAACGCGTATTTTGGAGTTTACTGGAGGAAGTAGAAACAACATAGTTAAATTTAACTTTTAGCTCTGAAAAGGTCGGAGGTTAATTCTCCCATACAATAATATCTTTTTAATAATTAAACATGTGAATAATTTATTCTTATGTAACCTGTACTGTTATAATTTATGATATAAATAAATAAATACATATATTCATATTAATAATTATATTTACATAATTATTTATATCATAAACAACGAATGTGCAAAGATCTAAATTTATTTGCGAGAAATATATTAAGGGCCATAAATTATGGCGCAAATACTTTCATTCAGGGTTGGAAAGTAACGTATTACTTTATAATGCCATTACTATTTTCGATAATTAATTTAATTTTTTTCGATAATTATCGTTACTTTTTTATCTGTAATAATAACAGTGATGTCATTACATTTTTACAGGAACAATAACAAATTTAGCCGTATTTTTATCGTTATTTCAAACCTTTTTTATCTTTATAACTATTCAATAGAATTCATTATTTTTATAATTATCTAGAAATATTTTATAATAAAATTTAAATATCGAAAAATGTTTTATATTTTATATTTTAGGCTACATTCCAATAGTTTCTGCCAATACTAAAAATCTGTAAAATATATGTATATGTAACGTGATCTATTTAAAAATTTTTTAATTTTCAATATTGGCAATTGCATTTTTAATAACGATTTTTGACGTTTAAAAACAAAAATTTTTAATAAATCTTAAAGCGCTCTCTACATTATGTTGTTACATTAATTCGATCAGTTTTTATTTCTTATTACATATAAGTTTAATATAAAGAAAAGCTTGCTATAAGACTAGCTTAAAATTTTAATACACAATAGACCACATTTTGTTGTATATTCACATTTATAATCCTAAAAAATTCTTTATTTAATATTAGAATTTAAGTTTTAATATTGATTTACGCAATTAATATTGATTATTAAAGTGTAATTTTTTAAGCTAACGTTTTACTTTAACATTACAAAAAAGTTATGGAAAAAAGTAACGAATCATTATTTTTGAAGTAACAGTAACACATTACTTTTTAAAATTAGGACCGAGTAACGGTACCGAGTTACTTTTTACAAAAAGTAATGATAATAACGCGTTACTATTACTTTTATGAAATAACATTTCCAATCTTGCTTTTATTCGCGGACGATTCGAAGATTTCAACTTGAAATTCAATTCATCCTCGAATCAGCGGCGTATATACTCACCGAGATTACACATTCGCTTTCTGAAATCCTTGTTATCGATTCGTACTTGTCGTATCTACTTACACTGCACTCTCAGGTTCACAATTGGACTCGTCGTCTCCCCACGGTCGTTGCTGGCGAGACACGTGTAATTTCCCGCGTTGTCGCGTCCTATGCCCTGCAGCACCAAGCTTTGGGTACTCATGATGATACCGGCCGAATAGTTTTGCGTCAGCACGCCGCCCTGTCATTGATGGATTAACGCGTTTAACACGGGGGGGGGTTGAGATTTCAGTACGATAGCTTTTTCTGCCATATTTCTTCGATAATAAGAAACGCAAATGACAAATAGATTTCATGTAAAGCTTTTCGCGCAAATTCGTTTTCGTCGTTCGTGAGGATTCCCTTTTAATGGATCTTCTTATTCTCGGTTTGGTATGTATATTCGGAGCTTTCGTATACACTTTTTTTAAATTTTCCGTTTTATGGAGACGAAGGCGACGTTGAAGGCAAAGGTGAAAATTTTTCAAGAAAATGCGAAATTTATTTCCGTTTATGAATAGTCGTGTCACGAATATCCGTGCGATAAACGCGAGGCGACAGATATTCGTCGCTCTCGGAGAAGTGAATGCATATGCGGAGATGAAGAGACGAAAATTTCCGAGTCTACTTCTCTCATAAAGCAAAAGTTATTTTTTTCTTTCGTCAAACTGGCATTTTCTCGGAAGTTTCAGATAACGCTTTAAAAGTTCCATCGTAACGTATTGTGACTCGAATCGATCCTTATCGAAAAAAAAGATCATTATCGATTTTCGCGAATAGAAATGTAAAGTTCGGGAATCCCGGTATTTTTCAGACCCCTGTGTGTGCTTCTCGCGCTTAATCGCCTTTTTTTCCAGAACTCGAGAACTGTTTAGTGGAGAGGCGAAGCAATCGAAATTTTAAAAGTGAGACGCCAGTGCCTCGCAAAGGTAAACACACCGGGATTAAAGTGGGTTCGTTGCTGATGGTGGGACTTACATTGTGGCGCCAAGTAATTTTGTGGTGCTCCGGATTGGCGCGGACTTTGCATTCGAAGTACACATCGTCGCCTTCCTTTATGTTCTCCGCGTTCAGAGTGCTGCCCAGATGCAGCTGAACTTTAGGCGGGACTGCAGAAAAAGAGAGAAAGGGAGAGAGAATTTTTTGGTTTTTTAATGTTTCATGTGCGTGACCACGATGAAATATTTCGACGGATTCAGAGAAAATGGATGTGGAATATTGAAGCCGCCGGAATACATGAGAGAGAGAGAGAGAGAGAGAGAGAGAGAGAGAGAGAGAGAGAGAGAGAGAGACGATATTAATAAGACATGCGACTCTTCGTGTACAATGGATTTAACAGATTTAACAGATTTCCATTTTCATACATTTTAGATTACGAAACACAGTGAAACTTGTTGAGTTCCATTTACATTATATTCGATTTTAAATCTCCAAAATCTGAATTATCAACTGTTAATTAATGAGCAAATATCACTGCAGTCAATAAATGTTAATTCATTGAGATATTTTCACATTCTGTGGCTTAAATAATTCCGATCTACAATAGCGGGATGCATTTTTCACAGATAAACAATTCATGCATCACAGAACTAGAAAAATTGCTACTAAAAAGGATTATAAAAAAAAAATATATAATTAATCGAGATATTTTTATGGGACATCCCGCGGTTTAACTTCCAATCTATCACCAGATGCACTCTTTACAGATAAACAATTCATGTATCGCAGTATTAAAAAAAAAAATGATGCTATAAAGATAAACGGCTTATAAAATATGATATAAAATATAAAAATATACAAAATTAAAAAATATACAGTATTAAAATATAACGTATTCGTATTTATAAATGCAACAATTTTTTTACAAATATAAAGATGTCACTCGACAAATTGATTCCACGGTAATCGAAATCCGATTTGTCGCGTGGTTAAAAGAGGCGCCGAAGAAACGGCGCCCGCCACTTACAGACGACATTCAACTTGAAGAAGTCCTCCAAGTACGCGTCCGCCAGGGCTGGATTCTCGCCGCGGCACTTGAGGATCTTGCCATGATCGTCGGGGATGGGTGAGAACATCAAGGTACTCAGCACCACCGATGCGTTGCCACTTTCCTTCACCTGCTGGCACATATGTTTGAAAATTGCAGGAAACTGGCGATAATTCAGGTGGAGGGGAACATGTCAAAAAATATCGACATGTGCGACATCGACGTTTCAAAATATTTCGTTATCGACCTTGCTGTTCCGGAACGTCTCGTTTCCCTCGATCCAGGTGATGCGAGCGCGGGGATGCGAGCCTGTCGTTTCGCAGGTGATGGAGTAGTCCTTTTCCGTCTCCATGACCGTTAGCTTCGACAGTATCTTCACGGTAAGTGGTTTTACTAGAACCAACCAGTAAATCGCATTTATTGCGCCCTACCACGAGTAATACTATCGTTTTTTTACATCTCTCTTTAAAAGTTTCAAGTTCGATCCGAGATGAAGAAATCACTAAGATCGGAAGGATTTATAATTAATACTTAGGATGCAAATCCTCTCCTAATGTCCTGTCAAGCTTCTGTGACGCTCACCGCTTTTTAAATTCATCGTGTGTCTCGCGTTAAGCCTACAGCACACGATGCCTTTCTTTCTGTTGGATTGCTTGAATATGGAAAAAACGATTTTATTAGATTATCTGAAAATTTAGGTAGATATAGATTTGAAAATAAATTTGGATCATTAAAATAATTTTGACATTCTAACAACTAGTTTGAACGACCAACATAATATTTTGTACATAATTTAACAAAATTATTTTCAGCTCTATATCTTGCTGAATTTTTAGTTACTTCAGCAAAATTGTTTTTTCCTTGCAGGAGCTGTTATAATATTAAATTACATTCAATTTGAATTATTTTTAACTTTTTCACTTCTATAGGTCGCTATTGCTCTTACTCAATCGTTAATTTAACTAAAACAGTGGAATTAAACTCAATAAAGTGTATTAAATTTGACTGAAACATAATTCATTATTTACTACGTGCATATACGTTAATATAAACGTTGTTTACTTTGAAACTAATCATAGAAATGTATTGATTTACATTTTGATACACATGGAAATTAAAAATAATAAAATGTTATTTAATTTAAGAAATTGGGTCACTATTGTTCCTTTGATATGTAACAATGTGCTACTTTACTAACGATCAAGCTGGCTGTTATGAAAATTGTATAGCCTGCTGACTGTTTGTTAGTTTACAGAATTTTCATGATAGATTAAATGGTATTTTTCTTGCACGACCTTGTGATTTATTGCGAGAGTCAATCAAGACGCAGTCTTAGTTATATGATCAAAGTATTCTCTTTGTGATAATAAATTAAAAACAATTGTACTTTTATGATGATGTAAGTATTAGCACAGTAGCAACGATCTGCTTCATGGTCTACTTATTCGGACTTTCGTCAAATACTTTCTGTCAAATTCCAACTGCTCAGCCAACATGAAAACTCGTACTGAAGCTAAGCTAACAGCATAGTCAGCAGCACTGCCAGCACTGCTGCCAAGACGGCAGTAAGCTAGTAAGCACGCAAATTTAGCTAGCAATTCAGCGAAAAAAAAGCTTCGTGTAGTACAGCAGATTTTACTATATTGTAAAAAAGTTCTGAATCGCTCTTTGGGGGCGATTTTTTTTACATATAAAAACAATTTTTACATATGCAAATAAATTTTGCGTATAAAAACAACAACAATTATTCTTCAAAATAGAAACCTCATATAATCATCAGTTTGTTAGTTGCTGGATTCGATTTCAATGTCATTCGTCTAGATAGCATTCGAGATACTACACCTGATGTAAGTTGCTAATCTTGCACCGTTTGACTATGGCCTGTTTCGCTCAAACATTTCTTGCAAGGATGACGATTCGAAACTGTTGAACAAGTTGAGTCAGCTTGTCGTGACGCAGCTTCTTCGCTGGAGCTCTAAAGGAACCAGAATGGTACCGAAACCAAATCCGGCAGCTGGTAGCGAATAGTTATTGAACACGATGGTCTTTATTTTGAGAAATAATCGTCGTTGTTTCTATATTTGAATGTAAAAACCGTTTTTTGTGTGTTAAAACTCTAAAGGATATTTAAAACCTTTTTAACAATCTAGTAAATCGCAGGTCGATGATTTTTTAATTAAAACGAGTACATATAATGTGTGCTTAATATTAATCTGATCGATATCGGTTTCAGAGAAGCTTACAAACATCGCTTTTGATAAAAATAGTCAGTTAAAAGGATTTACAAATATGAACGGATTATTCCGCTCATTCGAGATTTGTTCAAGTTGAATAATTGAAGAAAGCTAAATTTATTTTCGCGATGTGTGTGTGTGTGTGTGTGTGTGTGTGTGTGTGTGTGTGTGTGTGTGTGTGTGTGTCATGATGGTTATCCATGTGCCAGGGTCAGTGCGCTCCTACAAACCTGCCAATAATTTATCGGACCGACAACAGAAATGAGAAAGGATTACTTTCCGCGGTCGAAATTTAACTAATATGAATTATTAACATGTTGAATGCCGCGGGGCATTTTGATTAACTTTGCAAAAGCGTAATTAGAGGTTGTGTAACCAATATATTGCGGTAAATAAATGCCATATTTTTGTCAAATGCGCTCGTTACCCCGTTTAATTGAGATCTCCGACGACACGTGCAACTTTCTAAATGCGGCCAACTGCGCTTTTGCGCGCGTCAAAACGAGACGACACCAACATGTTAACCTTTGGATGACACTCAGCCTTTTGTAACTTTTCGTCATTTGGTAGCTTTAAAACTCATTTGCTTTTATACGAAAAAATTATCGCATGTGAAATTTAAATGAAGAACAGTGTCAGTATGTGTACATCAATTTTCCGTAAAAACATAAATGTATGCAAATTCCTACAAATATTTACGCTACGCGCACTTGTCGGACGGGAGAAAATTGATTGTATCGCGCCGACGAAAAGAGAAAAGTTTCTCTACGGAAATTTTCTTCTGGATGAAAAGTACTCACGATAAACGTCGAGGATCACCGTCTTCTCCAGCGGCGGTATGAGATGCGTGTTGGCCGCCTGGCATTTGTACGTGGTGTTGCGGTGTTCTCGCCGTAGCTGCGGCACCGTCAATTTGCTGACGACGATGTTCTGGCCGAACTCCTCGAGTCTGCCGTCCACCTCCTTACCGTTCACCAGCCAGCTCACCACCGGCGTAGGTTTCCCTTCGTGTGGGATAATCGCGCGCGGAAAGCACGGAAATTATACGCGGCTAATTAACTCTCCCTACCCCTCGTCTCGTCGTCGATCAGTCTCGCGTGACAGCAGACAAATCACCGGGACCATAATTACCCTTAATACTGGGTGTCTCCGATCGGGCGCGCCCGCGTAATACCCGGCCACTTAGAGACCGGACTCGTATTTAATTGCTAACGCTAACCCGCGGTAGTACCTCCTCTCTTTTTATTTATTCACGCGATCTTGAGAGAGAGAGAGAGAGAGAGAGAGAGAGAGAGGAGTCACGTCGGGATTTATACGCGCTTAAAACGAGGAGGTTCGGTCGGGTAATTTGTCGCTCTCTCGCCGAGATTCGTATCTCGACTAAACATATTAATGAGAAACCTGATTTCTCTCAGGGAGGAATTAACGGATAAAATTTTACAAACTCGAGAACGCGTAATTATACACACACACACACACACACACACACACACACACACACACACACACACACACACACACACACACACACACACACACACACACACACACACACACACACACACACACACCCA
>Ga0157363_1007652_pt1 | contig 10237 bp, 14 predicted proteins | sample AttsexASBM1_FD_111477 | JGI IMG/M metagenome (GOLD analysis project Ga0157363, IMG submission 111477) | Fungus gardens microbial communities from leaf cutter ant in Ribeirão Preto, State of São Paulo, Brazil - Atta sexdens ASBM1 | ecosystem: Host-associated > Fungi > Mycelium > Unclassified ...
CCGGATCACAGGTTAAGGTTTCACTGAGAAGGATAAGGTCATGCGCCATCGTAAGAGTGGTCGTCAACTGAACCGTAACAGCAGCCATCGCCAGGCTATGTTCCGTAACATGGCTGGTTCATTAGTCCGTCACGAGATTATCAAGACGACTTTACCAAAGGCTAAAGAACTGCGTCGCGTTGTTGAGCCGCTGATTACACTTGCTAAGACTGACAATGTTGCTAACCGTCGTCTAGCATTCGCCCGTACTCGCGATAACGAGATCGTGGCAAAATTATTTAATGAGTTAGGCCCGCGTTTTGCGAGCCGCACTGGTGGTTACACTCGTATTCTTAAGTGTGGCTTCCGTGCTGGAGACAACGCTCCGATGGCATACATCGAGTTAGTTGATCGTCCTGAAGCTCAAGCTGAAGCTGCAGAGTAATCTGCTAGTCGATGCTATTGAAAAACCCGCTCCGGCGGGTTTTTTATTTTCTCCAATCTAAGGGTATCCTATGATGTTTCTCGATTCTCTTGTTGAACGGCACATTCAAACTGCACAACAACAAGGCCAGTTTGATGATTTACCCGGTGCAGGTAAACCTTTGGTATTAGATGATGATAGCCAAGTACCCGAAAATTTAAGAATGGCTTATCGCATATTGAAGATGAGTGGTTTTTTACCTGAAGCACTGCAACTTAGGCAAGAAGCCCTTACTGTTCAGTCTCTTTTAATTAACGCGACAGATGCTGATGAGCAGTTTACTCATAATGCTCATTTAGAAGTGCTTAAACTGAAAATAGCTCAGGCAGGTTTTTCGACTCAATTCCTGGAGGAAGTGGGCTATGGAGAGGTTGTGAAAGAAAAACTATTAGGAAAAAATGCAGTATAAAAAAGCCATAACATCATGCTATGGCTTTTTTCAAAAATTTATTGTTTCGTTTTCAGTAGATCACGGATTTCTGTCAGCAACACTTCTTCTGCGCTAGGTTTGGCAACTGGTTTTTCAACTTCTTTCTTTTTATAAAGCTTATTCATCACTTTAATTGCTAAGAAAATTGCGAATGCGATGATGATAAAATCGAAAATTGATTGAATGAAGATACCATACTGTAAAAGTACTGCTGGCGTATCACCCACGGCAGGCTTCAGCGTAACGGCCATATTTTTGAAATCGATACCACCGATCAACAAGCCTAGCGGCGGCATAATGATGTTCGCAACGAGAGAAGAAACAATCTTCCCAAATGCAGCACCAATTACCACACCGACAGCTAAATCGACCACATTCCCACGCATAGCAAAATCACGGAACTCTTTAAATAAACTCATGCAGGCTATTCCCTTAAAAGATGAATGAAACGGTACTTTACTAAAATAAAATTTATATTACTACGTATGGGTGCCTATCAATTACGGTAACAAGTTACAAGAAGAAAGGACTTGGTTGGAAAAGCTTCTCTACATCGCTCACATATTTCTTATCGGTTAAAAACATAATGACATGATCGGCTTGCTCTATTCTGGTTGAGCCATTAGCAATAATAACTTCATCACCTCTAACTATCGCCCCGATAATCGTTCCGGGGGGGAGTTTTATTTCTTGTATAGTCCTTCCTACTACCCGAGAAGTACTCTCCTCACCATGAGCAATTGCCTCGATAGCTTCTGCTATACCTCTTCGCAGAGAATGCACACTTACAATATCTGCTTTCCTGACATGTCCTAGTAAAGCTGAAATAGTGGCTTGTTGAGGAGATATTGCAATATCAATAACACTACCTTGCACTAAATCGACGTAAGCTCGTCTTTGTATCAAGACCATGGCTTTCTTCGCCCCCATTTTTTTAGCTAGCATGGCAGACATGATATTGGCTTCATCGTCGTTAGTAACGGCGATAAAGAGATCAACCTGGTCGATATTCTCTTCAGCCAAAAGCTCTTGATCTGAGGCATCACCATAAAACACGGTAGTATTATTGAGCTGCTGTGCCAGCTCAGCCGCACGTTCTTTATTACGTTCAATAAGCTTAATACTATATTGTTTTTCAAGTTTCTTAGCTAAACCGAAACCAATGTTCCCCCCACCCACGAGCATGATTCTCTTATAAGGTTTTTCAAGGCGCTGCATTTCACTCATTACTGCCCGAATATGCTGATTTGCAGCGATAAAGAAGACTTCATCGCCTGCTTCGATAATGGTGGTACCTTGGGGACGAATAGGGCGGTCTTGTCTAAAAATCGCGGAGACCCGACTTTCTATATGAGGCATATGTTCGCGCATCGTTGAAAGCGGATTACCAACGAGGGGGCCACCGTAATAAGCTTTGACTACCGCAAGACTGACTTTATCATCCGCGAAGTTAACGACCTGTAATGCCCCTGGATATTCGATCAGTCTAAATATGTTATCGATCACTAATTGCTCTGGTGCGATGAGATGATCAATTGGGATCGCTTCTGGAATAAAGAGCTTATCCATATCGTGTAAGTATTCAGATGCTCGGATCCTAGCAATACGATTAGGCGTATTAAAAAGCGTATAGGCAATTTGGCAGGCGATCATATTGGTTTCATCAGAACTGGTGACGGCTACCAACATATCAGCATCTTCCGCTCCTGCCTCTTCTAAAGTACGGGGATGGGATCCGGACCCGGTAACTACCCGAAGATCGAACTTATCTTGTAAACCACGTAAACGCGTTGGGTCAGTGTCTACGACGGTCACATCATTATTCTCGCCTACTAGATTTTCTGCAAGCGTACCGCCAACTTGACCAGCGCCCAGGATAATAATTTTCATCGTCGTGACACTCTTATCGTTAAATTAATGTTTGATGAGTTTTGCGTAGAAGAAACCGTCACCGCCCAATTCAGAAGGGAGCACCTGTAAACCCTGCACTGTACCTCCTGGAAGGACGACGTGGCTCGCGTCAGAATGCGAGGTTAGGAAATCTGCCACTTGGCGACTGTTTTCTTCCGGAAGAATCGAACAGGTTGCATATAGTAATGTACCGCCTGATTTAAGTCGCTTCCAAGCTGCTTCGAATATCTCTTTTTGTAGCGAGGCTAACTCAGCAATATCATTATCTCTTCTAAGCCATTTGATATCAGGATGTCGGCGTATTACACCGGTTGCTGAGCAGGGTGCATCAAGAAGAATGCGATCAAATAGCTGGTCTTCAAGCCATTGATCAGGATAGCGGCCATCCCCACAAACCAAGGTTGCGGTTAGATTTAGACGATCAAGATTTTCGGCTACTCTTGCTAGACGTTGTTCATCAATGTCAACTGCAGTTACCTCTGCATTGTTGGCGAGTTCAAGTATGTGAGTAGTTTTTCCGCCGGGAGCGGCACAAATATCAAGAATTCTCTCGCCTGGTTGCGGGTCTAAATAAAGGGAACAACGTTGGGCAGATAAATCTTGTACCGTTACCCAGCCATCTTGAAACCCAGGAAGCAAGGTGACACCCACTGGTTTTTCGAGACATAACGCTTGAGGAGAGAGGGGGCTAGTTGTCGCAGAGATACCCGCTTCTTGCAGTAAGTTAAGCCAATCATCTGTTGAATGGTGAAGTGCATTCACTCTTAGCCACATCGGAGGACGACTATTGTTAGCTTCTAAAACAGAGACCCATTGATCCGGCCAAGCGGCTTTTACTCTATTAATAAACCATGATGGGTGAAGATATTTAACAGAATCTGGTGCTTGGTCAAAGGTGAATTCTGACTGGCGTCTTTGATAAGTCCTTAATACACCGTTAATAAGACCTTTCAGACTCTGGCGTTTCAGTGATACCGCGGCTTGGACTGTCTCTGCAAGAGCTGCATGAGGGGGGACTCGGGTATTCCTTAGCTGATAGATACCGACCATTAATAAATAATGAATAACCCTATGCTTACCTTTCATGGGTTTATCCATTAACTGCAGGATAATGTGATCGAGTTGTGGTAGGAAGCGTATCACCCCAAAACTGAGTTCTTGTAGTAACCCTCGATCTTTTTCAGGTAATTGTCGTTGTGCTTGTGGGAGAACTGTTGATAAAGATTGGCCTTTATCAATAACCTGCTCAACCAATTGTGCGGCAATCCCGCGCAGGTTAGCTGTATTTTTCATGCATTACTCATATGGTGATTGAAAGGCCAAGGCTTTCTAATTAAGAACCGTTCCAGGCGTAAACCACTCTTGTCGGGAATTAAGGAGATCTTGCGCCGTCATGGGTTTTTTACCCGCCGGTTGCATTATTTCAAGATTTAGGATGCCTTCACTAGTAGCCACTTGAATACCTGATTTGTTAGCAGACATAATCGTTCCAGGCTCACCTTTATCATTAGAAGGGAGCACCGAAGCTCGCCAAACTTTGATACTCTGCTCATGTATTACAAAATGGCTAAAGGGCCACGGATTGAATGCTCTGATACAACGCTCTAAGGTCGTAGCTGGTAGGCTCCAATCCATACGGGCTTCTTCTTTACTTAGCTTGTGAGCATATGTCGCTAGGCTGTCGTCTTGTTTTTCAGGAACTAACGTATTTTGTACGAGCTGGTGCAAGCTTTTTAAAAGAGCTTGAGGGCCTAATTCAGCAAGCTTGTCGTAAAGCGAGGCACTAGTATCATCCGGAAGGATAGGACAAGAGACTTTCAATAGCATATCGCCAGTATCCAAACCAACATCCATCTGCATAATAGTGACCCCGGTTTGCTCATCACCCGCCCATAACGCTCTTTGGATAGGTGCTGCGCCACGCCATGCGGGAAGCAAAGAGCCGTGCACATTCAAGCATCCTGATTTAGGCATTTCTAATACTTTAGCCGGTAAAATAAGACCATAAGCGACAACGACCATGACGTCTGCATTCAGATCAGCCACTAATTGCTGCTGTTCAGGGCTTCGCAGTGATTCGGGTTGGAATACAGGTATGCCATGGGCTTCGGCGACAACTTTAACGGGTGACGGCATCAGTTTTTTCCCGCGCCCAGCAGGACGGTCGGGCTGAGTGAAGACTCCAACCACTTGATAAGGTGAGTTGAGCAAAACTTCTAAATGTTTTGCAGCAAAATCCGGTGTACCGGCAAAAATTATTTTTAAGGAGTCTGACACTGTACCGTTCTCTACGTAAAAAGTAATAGGTTAGCTGCGGTTTTGACGAGCGAGTTTCTCAAGTTTTTGACGAATACGTTGACGCTTCAAAGGTGAAAGGTAATCGATGAAGAGTTTCCCCTCTAAGTGGTCAATCTCGTGTTGAATACAAATCGCGAGTAAACCATCAGCATCAAGTTCGAATTGCTCACCTTCACGGTTTAATGCCCGAATACTTACCTTCTCAGCTCGTGGAACCAACGCACGCTGTTCAGGAATAGAAAGGCATCCTTCCTCAATACCTGTTTCGCCACATTTAGTGAGGATCTCAGGATTGATCAATACCAAGCGTTCATTGCGTTCTTCAGAGACATCAATCACGATAATACGCTGATGAATATCAACTTGAGTGGCCGCAAGACCAATACCTTCTTCGGCATACATTGTCTCGAACATATCATCGACAATCTGTTTGATGTCATTAGTGACTTGAGCAACAGGCTTAGCTACTTTGCGAAGTCGCTCGTCAGGATAATGTAGTACTTGTAACACTGACATATATTTCCAAATTTCTATTCAAAAAGGGTTAATTATCTACTCTTATTGTAGCCCTTTCACTGCATGATTGACAGCCTTGTTAAGGCAACGGAGTGGTCAATATGCAATCGGAATTAAAGGAAATTGAAACATGGCTTCGATGCGCAGCCATTAAAAATATTAAGCTTCCTCATCGTCTCTACCTAATAAATACCCTGTTGCAATATTCTCAGATAAGCAATGATACGCTTCGGCAATTGCGACTTAATGAAAGACAAATCAGCCAATATAATGATTTCTCGGCAAAAGAAGTTACGCAGGCTCAGCAGTGGATTATCGATAAGGAACAATATTTTATCCATTACAATCATCCCTCTTACCCTAAGTCCCTAAAACAATGTGCCTCGCCTCCTTTATATCTTTTTGCTAAAGGGAATATAGAACTTTTAGGTGAGGTACAACTGGCAATAGTGGGGAGTCGTAACTGCTCATACTATGGGAAGTATTGGGCTGAACGGTTGTCGAGCGATATTGCTTTCCACAATATCGTTATTACTAGTGGGCTGGCAGTAGGGATTGATGCAATTGCACATCGTGCAGCATTAGGGAGTAAAGGGGCGACGATAGCGGTATTAGGAAGTGGGTTAGGGCGCATCTACCCTCCTGAAAATATTTCTCTTTATTATGAAATCATTTATAAAGGGGGGCTGGTGGTTAGTGAGTTTCCGTTAGGCATACCCCCTAAAGGTGTTAATTTCCCAAGAAGAAATCGAATTATTAGTGGGCTAAGCGTTGGAACCTTGGTTGTTGAAGCTTCGCAGCGAAGTGGTTCGTTAATCACTGCTCGGTATGCTTTAGAACAAAATAGAAATGTGTATGCGCTGCCTGGTTCATTGCATAGCCCATCCTCAGCTGGCTGCCACTGGTTAATTCAACAAGGAGCATTATTAGTTCGAGAGGCCGGAGATATCATTGAAGATCTCCATTCTTCTCATCCTTCTGTGCTTTATCCGCCACACAAATCAATAAATTTTGAGCAGAGTGACAAAGTACCATTGCCATTTGCTCATCTCTTGGCTAACGTAGGAGATGAAGTAACATCTGTTGACGTTGTCGCTGAACGTGCCGGCCAACCTGTGCCAGAAACAGTTGTCGCATTACTGCAGCTGGAGTTAGCAGGATGGATCGCAGCTGTACCCGGCGGCTATGTCCGATTAAGGAGGGCAAGCCATGTTCGACGTTCTAATGTACTTGTTTGAGACATATATCCATAGTGAAATTGAAATGCAGGTGGATCAGGATAAGTTGACCAATGACTTAACTGATGCGGGTTTTCACCAAGAAGATATATACAATGCTTTGAGTTGGTTAGAGAAGCTTGCAGATTATCAAGATGGGTTAGTCGAACCATTATTGATGCTCAATGACCCGCTCTCTGTTCGTATCTATACTGAGCAGGAAAGCATGAAATTAGATGCAGAATGTCGGGGCTTCATTTTACTGCTTGAACAAATGCAGGTCCTAAACATTGAAACACGTGAGATGGTTATTGAACGTGTGACTGCTCTCGATACTCAATCATTCGAATTGGATGATCTCAAATGGGTTATATTGATGGTCCTCTTCAATATACCTGGGTGCGAGAACGCCTACCAACAGATGGAAGATCTACTATTCGACGTAACGGATAGAGTGATCCACTGAAAATTGTTGTTAATTGTGAATCCATGTCTAAAGTCGAATTATTTTCTGCAGCGCAAAAAGAGCTCTGCCCCCAGTGTGGTGCAGAGCTTGTTATACGCTCGGGCCCACATGGCCCATTTCTAGGTTGCTCAACGTTCCCTCAATGTGATTACCTTCGTTCATTATCTCCCTCTGCCGATGGGCATATTATCAAAGTACTCGAAGGTCATGCCTGTCCGAAATGTGGGGCTGATAAGGCATTGAGGCAGGGGCGTTATGGAATGTTTGTTGGTTGTACTGACTACCCAGCCTGCGATTATTCAGAGGCAATCACACATACAGATTCGACAGAGGTGCAGTGCCCAGAATGTCAGAATGGGACTCTAGTCAAAAGACAGTCGCGCTTCGGTAAAACGTTTTACGCTTGTTCAGAATACCCCAAATGTCGCTACGCATTGAATAATCCTCCTGTTAACGGAGTCTGCGCCCACTGTGGGTTTAAGCTGCTCTACAATAAAAAGAGTGTGAAAGGCCTAAAAACCTTTTGTGCTAATAAATCCTGTGGAATAGAAGTAGATTCTATTTCTGAAGAGTAAAAGAATGTCTAACATCACTTATCAAGAATCATTAACCCGCTGTATTCAGTCACTGCATGATGGAAAAGTTATCGCTTACCCTACCGAGGCGGTATTCGGTCTTGGCTGCGATCCTGACAATCAACAAGCTGTGGAGAAATTACTCCAGCTTAAACAGCGACCAGTAGAGAAGGGACTTATTCTCATTGCGGCATCTTATGAGCAATTACGTCCTTATATAGCCGTAAATGAAATAAGTGAGTTACAGGAAAAGAGGATGTTAGGCCATTGGCCGGGACCGGTAACTTTCGTGGTACCCGCATCGCTTAGTGCTCCAAAATGGATTACTGGAAAATTTGAAAGCATTGCGGTACGAGTCACCGATCATCCTGTTGCTAGGCAACTTTGCGAATCTATCGGTAAACCATTGGTATCAACCAGCGCCAATCTGTCGGGTCAGCCTCCCGCTAGAGTCTGGAGTGAGGTTATCGAGCAGTTTGGAGAAGATTTTGCAGTGGTCAAAGCTTCGACCGGAGGACGTGAGAATCCTTCAGAAATAAGAAATGCTTTAACGGGCGAACGTATTCGTGAGGGGTAAAGAAATGCATGATTATGAATATGTCGTGATAGGGAATCCTATTGCGCACAGTAAATCCCCTTTCATTCACCAACAGTTTGCTAAACAAACTGGGATTCCCCATCACTATGGAAGCTTACTGGTAGAGTTGGGAGCGTTCGAGAAATCGGTAAAGCAATTTTTTGAACAGGGTGGTAAGGGAGCCAACGTTACCCTACCTTTTAAGCAAGAAGCTTTTACGCTCGCTAATCAGTTAACAGAGCGGGCGCAATGTGCTGGGGCCGTGAACACTTTAAAGCTTCTCAAAAATGGCGAGATTTTGGGTGATAACACTGATGGTATCGGTCTTGTCTCAGACATTCATCGACACTTCGATTTAAACGCGAACGCTAAGATACTTATGTTAGGGGCTGGTGGTGCTGCAAGAGGAGCAATTCAACCTCTACTTCAGGCTGGCTATCAGCTATCAATAAGTAATAGAACGCAATCTAAAGCGGAAGCGATAATTAATGAATTTAGCGAGATAGGCATACTCGCTCTCCATCTAGAATGTGATACGCATCGTGATTACGATCTTATTATTAATGCAACGTCTAGTGGAGTAAGCGGTAAACGCCCACCGCTGAGTGAAGGTTGTTTAAAACCTAGTACGAGTTGTTATGATATGTTCTACCAAGCGGGTAATACGCCTTTTATAGATTGGGCGATAAGCCATAATGTAAAAGATACGGCGGATGGCCTTGGCATGCTAGTAGGGCAAGCTGCACACGCTTTTGCGCTTTGGCACGATACTATGCCTGATATCGAACCTGTGATTAGGCAGATGCGTAGCGAGATGTCTGCATGAATCAAGCAATACAATTTCTAGAGGATGAGTATCTCGACTCTGAGAGGCAGGCAGTTATTTTCTCGGCATTGGACAGCGGCCGTAAATTAACCTGTGCCATTAGTGTTAACGGGTTAAGCATCCACTTCGGCGTTGGCGATCCACTAACCCTTTTTGACCAAAACCGTTGGGATATTGAAGAAATGGCCGAGAAGGCCATTACCTTTGAACTTGACGATACAAACGGCTGTTACTGGCTATCGATATAATCTTGCTTCCAGTTTTTGTAATTTTCTGCCGATTTCTTTAAACCTTTTATTTCGTCATTTGTTAATGGGCGTATCTGTCTGACTGGATTACCCATGTAAAGATAACCACTTATCAATTTTTTGTTTGACGGAATGAGGGTACCTGCACCAATTAATACGTCATCTTCAATTTCAGCTGCATCAAGAATGATACTACCCATCCCAATTAATACCCTATTACCGATCCGACAACCATGGAGCATAACTTTATGGCCGACAGTAACGTCATCACCGATGATAAGGGGGTGGCCAAGTGGATTCTTTTCGGAACGATGGGTTACATGTAATACAGAACCATCTTGTATATTACTTCTTTCACCAATAGTGATCTGATTAACGTCTCCCCGAATAACCACAAGTGGCCATATGCTTGAATGATCCTTAAGGATCACATCGCCGATAACGACAGCGGAGGGATCGATGTACACCCCTTTGCCAACAATTGCGGAATAAGTCTTGAAGGTTCGTAATGGATTCAGCATGACCTTTCAACCTTTTTAATATGAAATCGAGGTAAGGATCGCTTATTTCTGAGGCAAAATGCATCCTTTTTATACGGAATGATTTAATAATCACCACTCAGTAAAAAAGTTTAAATAATCCCTTGCGCTCTGAGCGGAACTCCCTATAATGCGCATCCACTGACACGGCAAAGCGAGATACGCAGCGCA
>Ga0157363_1007655_pt1 | contig 10235 bp, 7 predicted proteins | sample AttsexASBM1_FD_111477 | JGI IMG/M metagenome (GOLD analysis project Ga0157363, IMG submission 111477) | Fungus gardens microbial communities from leaf cutter ant in Ribeirão Preto, State of São Paulo, Brazil - Atta sexdens ASBM1 | ecosystem: Host-associated > Fungi > Mycelium > Unclassified ...
AGGATTCCTTCTTTTCTTGTCAAACTGTTTTTTCATGCTCCTTTGTGCTTCTTCCATCACTTTTGTCGCCTGCTCCCAGCTTCTTTGTAGCCCACTAAGGAGGTCTTCTACTCGTAGGATGTTTGTTTTCACCATGAGGCCGCCTTTCCAGGGATGTCTTCCGTAGTTTAATTCGAATGGGGTCTTTCCTGTTGCAGCATGTTTCTTGTCATTGTATTGGAATTCTGCTGCGGCCAACCAATTTGTCCAGTCATCTTGTTAGTAGTTCACATAGTGTTGTAGAAACGTTCCTATCTCCTGATTGATTCTTTCCGTTTGACCATCTGTTTGCGGATGGTATGCCGTTGATAGTTGTCTCTTTGTCCCCACTGCTTTTGTGAATTCTTCCATGAATTCAATGCAAATTGTGGTCCCCTGTCACTTAGAATCTTCCTAGAAATTCCATGTAGTCTCCAAATGTCGTCTCTGTAGATCTTTGCTATTCCCTCTGATGAAACATTCGTTGTTGTTGCCTTCAAATGAATCATTTTCATGAATCGGTCGACAATGACGACTATTGCATCCATCCCATTTGACTTTGGTAATGGTCTAATAATATCGATACTGATTTCTTGCCATGGTCCTTGAGGTATCTCCAATGGATGGAGTTCTCCTGCCTTCTTCTGGTGTTGAACTTTGTTCTGCTGACATTTGAAGCATCCTTGTATGTATTTCTTGACATCCTCTTTCAGTCCTGGCCACCAGTAAGTTCTCTTGAGTAGTTCCGTCATCCTATGTTGTCCTGGATGTCCAATGTCTGCTGGGTCATGGTGTTCTCTAAGGATTTCTTCCCTAAGCTCCTTGTTATTTGGCATGTATACTCTTCCTTCCATGTATGCAACTCCGTCTTTTTCCCATGTTAATCTGTCGTTCTTCTCTAATGCTTGAATCACTTCCTTCTCCCTTGTGTTGTTCTTCCGAATTTTCTTGATTATGTCGCCATCTTCTATTATTATCTTTTGTCCCAACATCATAACCTTGGCAGTTGTCTTTCTTGTCCACATTTCATCCTTCAATAGTTGGACATCTTTGTTGTCTTCTTTCATGTTGACCTGATCCTTCTGTGATAGGATGTCCGCTTTCGTGTTTGTCTTCCCCAGTATATGTTTCAATGTGAAGTCATAGTCTTGTAACTTCAAATACCATCGAGCTTGTCGTCCATTTAACTTGTGTGGCTCCCTGAAGTATTTGAGGTTTTCGTGATCCGTCCAGACTTCGAAAGGTTCCACTGCATCTAACAGATACTGTCTCCATTTTGCAAGAGCTTCTACTATTGCTAGTAGTTCTTTGTCATAGATCTCGTAGTTTTGTGGCGCTGCCTGCATTGTTCTTGACAGGAAAGCTATTGGCTTCCACTTTCCATCCTGTTCTTTGGATAACACTCCTCCTATGGCGTGTCCTGAAGCATCTGTTTCTACTCTGAATTTTCCCTCCCTCTTTGGTAAAGCAAGGACCAGTTGACTCGTAATCTTCTCTTTGAGTTCTTCAAATGCCTCTTGATGTTCCTTTTCCCATTTCTATTCTTTCTTGCCCTTCAATTCGTTTAATGGTCTTGCTGTGTGGCTGAAATTGTGGATGAACCGTCAGTAGAAGTTGGCAAATCTGAGGAAACTTTCAATATCCTTAATTTTCGTTGGTGTTTTCCACTCCTTGACTGCCTTTATCTTTTCCTGTTCCATCTTGACTTGTCCCTTGCCAACTACCACTCCTAGGATAGGAATTTCGTCCATATTGAAGTCACATTTTGATCTTTTGAAACACAAATTGTGTTTTTCCGCTATCTTCAAATATTGGATTGTTCGTTCTTCCAATTCTTCCATTGTCCTTGCCAGTATGATGAAGTCATCCATGTAGTTTGCCAACACTCCTTCGTGAAGTAATTCTCAGAACATGCTATTCATCATTCTTTGGAATGTCCCTGGTGAATTGCATAATCCAAAGTACATTACTCAAGGTTCGAATAGTCCTTTGTTTGTGAGGAATGCAGCCTTCCATTCGTCTCCTTCCTTGATTCGTACATTGTTGTATCCCCAGATCAGATCTAACTTGTTGAAGTATTTTGCTTCTTTAAGCTTGTCGATTACTTCTCCAATTAGAGGTAGTGGCATTTTGTCCTTTATGGTGACCTGGTTTAATTTCCTGTAGTCTTGAACCAATTGTAGTGAACCGTCCTTCTTTGGAATATAGAAGTAAGGTGCCGCATATCTTGACTTTGATTCTACAATGAGTCCTGCCTTGAGTTGTTCATCTAGCCACTGGTTCAATGCTTCTTTCTCTTTTAGCGTCATTGCATAGGCTTTGGCATTTAGCTCTCTTGGTGCTTCCTCTGTTAGGTTGATCTCATGGTCCCATTTGCGTCTTTCTGGTAGTTTCTTGAATTTCTTTTTGTTAAAAAGATGGGTGAATGGTCAAATATATTTTGGTAAATCCTCTGGATTTATCTTGTCTGGTTCCTTTCCGATTTCCCCGTTGTCTTGTTTCCGATTGTCCTTTGTTTCCATGTCCTTGGTTTGTCGATTAAATCGTATATCTTTGTGTGTCATTGTACAGTTTCCTGGACATCTTGTAAATTTGATGGTTCTGTTCTTCCAGTTGACTTCCGCATTGTGTTTAACCAACCAGTCATGCTCCAAGAACATGTCTGTTCCGTCTAGATCTGTTACCGCTGCTTCCAAAGTTTCTTTGTGTCCGTTGATTTCAACCTCTAGAGGCACTACCTTAGTCACCTCTCCGTTCTTGGTTTCATCTGCGTTGAATACTTTGAAAGAGAAGTCAATTTTCTTGGTTTGAATTCTCCTATCCTTGACCAACTGTTCGTCGATCCCTGTGTGGGTGCATCCAGAATCCACCAATGCTTTTACTTTCAGATTCTTGCTGTTCTTTGTCTTGACTGTTGCTTGCACATTAAGTTCCTTCCTTCCCTCGCTAGTTCGGCGATTTGGAATAATGTATTTATTCTGGGACTTTACATAGGAGATCTCTCATACCATGCCTACTTGAGATCTTCACCAAAACCCTTCTCTTCTTCTTTGTCTTCTTCTTCCAATTCCTCTTGAACCTTTCTTTTCTTCATCGTCTCTTTTCCTTTACAGTTCTTGGCGATATGTCCCTTTTTGTCGCATTTGAAACAGGTTTGTGTGTCTCGTTCCTTCTTCTCTGCTTGGCATTCTTTTGCCATATATCTGTATTTGTTGCAATTGAAGCACTTCGGCTTCCCATCTTTAAAGTTGTCATTGGACTTCCCAATGTCCATTGGTTGTCCCCTTCCTCCATATGTTGTTGCAGTGCTTGTCTTGTAATCTTGTTGTCCTTCCATGGACTCATATCCTTGTTCCACAGAGGTGATTGCCACTTTCCACTCCTTGAGTGTCTCAGGCATCGCTATAGGTGGGTATCCCAGTATCGTTTTGATGATATCGTGTCGTACATTTTTCTTCAACAAGAAGATGGCATGTAGCTCATCTGTATTAGCCTTCATGGCTAGTGCTTCGAATTCAATTATGAAATCGGCCGTGTTCTTCTTTCTTTGTTTAAATGTCTCTATCTTCCATTCAGTATCTGCTGCCTTGGACTTGTTGCTAAACGTCATCTTGAGTTCCTTTACGAATTCATCCCAATCCTGGGTGTTGTTTTCTTCATTTAGCTCATCAAGTTTCTTCTGTGCATATATTCCCGCTACACCTTCCCTGAGGCAAGCTAGGATTGCTGTGATCCTATTGTCTGTTCCGTTGACTCTGTTGCTTTTGAGGAATAGTCTGATTCCCCTCCACCAGTCTTCAAATTTTGACTGATCACCATCGAACCACCCTGGGTCCGGTATTATATTCTTCGGCAATCTTACCTGAACATTTTTGCTGACTGCTGCATCCATTGTTGCTTGTGCTACTGACATCTCTGTGTCCGTTTGTTTGTATTCGCTCGTCGAGGCTTCTTCGTTGATCTGCAAGGATCCTAATCGTTCTGACAGTGCCTCTATATTGTTTGTTCTTCTTGAACTCATCTTGTCTTCCCGTAGTTTTCACTACATGTGTTTCACTTCCCAACAGGTAACACTGTCTTGTTTCGTCCATAGGTTTGTCCTACTACACCTCTCTTGCAAGGTGAGCTCGTCAACGCTTTACCAAATGTAACGACCTTAAGCTTCAGCTCAGGTTGTAACTAAGGCAAGGACTTGAGAAAGTATAAGGGGAATGTAGAATTGGTAAAGCGTAAGGATACATGAATGTATCTACACTATTTATACAAGTCTATGATTCCACAATGAGACATACATGAGGGCGAAAACATGAAGAGACTGCAAGGGTAAAGCAAGGTAACAACACCTTCTGCATGAGGTGCTGACTGAGACTACATGTGGCACAGCCAATCATATCGTCATACCCTTTACCCATGTCCATGTTGTCTCCAGGAGGCATCGATTGTAACAGGTATCAGAAATACTCAAGGAGTGAAAAGTAGCAATTATATTAGTTGGGCAAGGATATAAATTTATAGAAAGCAGACAAGACTACCAAACATGGTCAGAAATTACCTATGGAGAAAGAGAAGTATCCATAGACATTGTGAAGGCCAAGGACAACTATAAGAAAAATGGAAGGCTTAGGTGCTTTAATTGTAATATATAGAAAAATATGGAAAAGAATTGTAGGAAACTGAAGAAAGAAAAAGAAACCAGGAAGTGTTATAAATGCAACAAAATAGGACACCTCACAAAGAACTGCAGGTCAGAACAGAAGATGATGAACAGAAGTATATAATATAATTCAGACAGTGAAAACAAAAAAGACAATAACAAAGAGGAGAATTTTGTCTAAGATTCAGAGTAGGCATAGTATAATGAATCTCTATACATAGTAATTTTCTAAAAAAGAAACTATGGTTTAAAATATTGGTTGAATTAGAATGTACTCATACTAGAACTAATAAACAACTAGTGAAAGAAGAATAGATTGAAATGAAACTAATGCTCGAATAATTTGAAGTTTTTAATACAGATAGAACCAAGAATGAAGAAGTAACATAATTTGCATCATTATAACTGGAAATCAATGGTCACATAGAAAAGATCAATGTAGCAGTAATGAATCTAAATAGTATAGATATATTCTTAGAATATGACTGGTTGGTTAAACATAATATAGAAGTTAATTGGAACAAAGGGACAATATGGTTTACAAGATGCCCAAAAGAATACAAGATACAATATCAGAATATTACATTTACATCAATGATCAGATAAATCAATTCAATGGAAGAAATAGATAAAGAATACCAGAAAATAGGCAAGGAACTGGATCCAACAAATCCAGAAGATTTACCTGAATACATTTGATCATTTACTTATCTATTCAATAAGAAGAAATTTGAGAAATTACTAGAAAGACAAAAATGAGACCATAAGATTAATTTACTAAAAGATATGCTAAAAGAGTTAAATGCTAAAGCTTATATAATGAGAGCTAAGAAAGATGAAGCTTTAAATCAATAACCAGATGAACAGCTCAAGACAGAACTAATAGTGGAATCAAGTTCAAGATATGTAGCATCATGGTTTTATATTCCAAAGAAGAATAGATCTCTATAGCTAGTATAAAACTATGAAAAGTTGAACCAATACACAATAAAGAACAAAACACTATTACCATTAATTGGAGAAGTAATTGACAAGCTCAAAAATGTAATATATATCAACTGTTATGGAATGCTTTGAACAATAATAATTTTTATTTTATTTTATTTTATTTTTCTAATTTTATATTAATTTTGTTTTCTTTTTGATTTTGGATGATGAAGAGGCACATAACACTGCAGTCACATAACATGTCACATGATGTGACATCATAGGCCTAGAACATGGTAGAAGAATCTAGAAGATGACGTTAGGACACATAGATGCAACATGGTAGCCTTGAGTAAGATATGAGGCAGATATAAGGATGAAGCATGGATATGAGAGCAGGTTTAATTATTGTTAGCATGAACCACATGTAAAACATATGTATAGGACTCTAATTTAGCAGAGACTCCTTGTTGAGTTCTCTTATGCTTTTCTCCACTTGATTGTTTAACTGAGAGCTTTACCACTTGTGTTATCATTGGACTTTGTGTCTAGTGGTTGCTACAACATCAACAAATTGAACCTTATATAGGGATACAATAATGTATGGATTAAAGAAGGCAACAAATAAAAGGCAGCATTTTTAACAAATAACAGACTATTTGAACTGAAAGTAATGTATTTTGAACTATACAACTCACTAGGAACATCTCAACAGATAATGAACAGTATATTGAATTAGAAGAAAGGACCATACAATTCTTGAAAGTGGTAGAGAAACATAACCTCTGTTTTAAATAGTCAAAGGGTAATTTTAATGCCAAAGAAATACCAATTCTAGAAGTAGTAGTTGGAAGAAGAGAAGTGCAAATGGAAAATAACAAAGTCAAGGCTGTCAAGGAATAGATGTTACAACTCTAAGATCTTAGGGTTGATCAATAAATAGAACTTTGTATTAGGGTTAACACAAGAGAACTCGATAGAGAACTCTGTACAGGATTGTCTACCTTATATACTAAAATCTATGGTCTATACTACTCTACTTCTAGCCTACTCTAAACAGCCATGTGTTTAACATGCTATATGACATCATCCTTTCAGAACCTTCTATGCCCTTCCAATGTGACATGTGACAATGTGACAGATGTGTGACCATCTGTGACAATGTGACTGTGATATCACATTAATCCTCACCCTAAGTCTCTAAAAATAAAAATAAAATAAATGAAGATGAAAAATGAGAAAGAGAATAAAATAGTTAGAGTCCACTGTCTTAAACTCTGACAATAGAAAACATCCATCAAGATAAGAGAAGTGGAAAGCTTCTTAGGGTTCACAAATTTTTATAGATGTTTTATCAAGAACTTCAGTCATATAGTGAAATCTCATAATGAACTCAAGAGCAAGAAAGTCTAAAAATAGAAAGTTGAATATTAGAAGGTATTCAAAAAATTGAAGGAAAAAATTACAAATTAACTGGTACTCACTTTACCCAAAAGAAAAAAAAATTCAGAGTGGAAACTAATACATCAGAACATGATATAGAAGAAGTTTTATCTCAGAAACAAGAAGGAAAATGGAAACCAATTGTGTTCTTATCAAGGACAATGCAAGCAGCTGAAAGAAACTACAAGATGTATGACAAGAAAATTATTAGCCATAGTAGAAGTGTTAACAAAGACAATATCTATTGGATACCATAGAAAAGTTTGAAGTCTAGACTGATTACAAAAATCTCAAGTATTTCCAAAAACCACACAAACTCAATAAATGACAAACAAGATGGTACCTCAAGTTGCAAGACTATAATTTTATTCTACAACATATTCTAGAAAAAACAAATACAAGAGCAGAAATTTTGTCAATAAAACAACAAGGATATCAAGATGCTCAAAGACAAACTATGGAAAAAGAGGATAAGCACAGAAGTTGAGATAGCAATGTTCAGAGAAAACTAAATAGTAGAAGAAATTACACTATTGAATGAAATCTAAAAGAATAACACTAGAGAACAAGAATTGTAGAAAGAACTTGAGAAAGAAGACAGACAGGTATAGGAAGACAACAAAGTGGTGTACATGAAAGGATAATTCTATGTTCCAAATAACTGGAACAAATTCTACAGGAAAATCACAAACTAGCAGATATAAGACATCCAAGACAACAAAGGATGCTTGAATTAATCAAGAAGAACTATTAGTGGCCAGGAGTACAAAATAACATCAAGAAATACATTCAAGAATACTAGAAATACCAACAGAATAAAGTTTAACATATGAAAAAAGTAAGAGAACTTGACCCATTGGAAACACCTCAAAGGCTATAGCAGAAAATCAGTATCAACATTATAAAGCCATCACCAAGATCAGATGACAAGAATGCAATAGTGGTTATGATCATAGTGGATTGATTCACATACATAATCAGACTCAAGACAACTACAAAAGCAATATCATCAGAGAAAATAGCCAAGATCTATAGAGATAACATGTTAGATATGGTTCATACCTCATTATCCAAGATCTAGTAATATATCTCAGAAGTCCAGAATAAGTGTTTTATATATTATCTAAGAATGTGGAAAAAGGATTAGAACAACCTTTTGCTTCAGCTTGTATACTGTGCCTCTACTAGTTGTACAGATCATATGTTTCAGAACAGAACTTAGGAATTTAGAGAGTGGAAAACCACCAGAAGATGGTGAGGTATGTTGTTGCTAACACTAAAAGAGTACTAGTTTTAGCTGATTTTTAGGATAATTACTACAGTGTAAACTACTGGATTATATACTAGGTATGCTACCTAGGGTAATTATCTGGAATGCAAACTACTAAGCAGGTTACCCTGGATACTGGTGATCCTCAAATGTCAGGAGATAGAGGTTCATGGAGTTAGTCATGACTAGCAAGAACATCCAAGGTGAAATAAACAGATGTAATCTGTACCAGAAGAGGTTGGAGAGTGTAGATGAAGGAAAGGAGGTTATTTAGAGTTGGAACAGATGTAGTCAGAAAATGGGATGTGACATAACATATGAAAAATTCATGAAATACTAAAAAATATTATTAGTGACAGAAGACTCCAATTTGCCTAACAGTTTATGAAAGACTTAATCAAGGCACTAGAAATGAAAAGAATACTATCAATAGCATACCACCTTCAAACAGATGGTCAAACAGAGAGAATCAACCAAGAAGTTGAAGTATTCTTATGGTATTATATTAATTATCAGCAAGATAATTGGACAGAATAGTTATCAGCAGTGGAATTCCAGTATAATGATAAAAAACACTCAGCCATAGGATATATACTATTTGAACTTAACTTTGGAAGATGTTTCATAAAAAAAGACCTAACAATAGAGATAGAATTATTGTTAGGAACAGACCAGCTACTGAACCAGTTACACTAAAAGTGCGTAATATCAAGCTTAGCTTTGACATCTGGCTGATACTATATATGTACTTCATACTATACTCCTGACAATTATCAAAACTAGAGACTTTTCTTGAGAAACTACTAAAAAGTTGGTAAACAGATAAATCATCAATAGAAAAGGCAAAAGAAGCTATGAAGAGAAAATTTGACAAAAAAAGACAAAACTCTCAAGATATCAAAGTTGAAGACAGTAGACTTTATTCATTTCCATTTTCTTTTCTATTTATTTTCTCATTTTTGGACCTAGGGTTAGAGGTAAGTATGACATCACATGTGACTATCACAACTGTCATATACTATAACAAAAGATATTACATATTAAGTTATATGCATTATAGTTACAAGTTACAATCATATAATCATATGATATATAAAAGTATTTAGAAGGTTCTAAAAAGTGATGTTATATCATATATCAATAGCATGTAATACACATAATCTTTAGAGTAAGCTAAACTTATATAGCATGATAATAAGGGTCATGCAGAAAAGAGATTATGCTAGGGTGCAACAAAAACTATGTAACACTAGTCCTTAACTATGCACTAAAAAATTCAAAGGAAATGATATCAGCATCAGGAAATCAATAGAAGGTGTAGAAACAATAATATAGAAGATGAATATATGAGTAAAATCTGCTTGCAAATGCTTTCTCTGGCTAACACACTCCTAAACAATGAACCTTATACTATGTAACAAGTGCCTTTGGAAAATCTAGTAAATAGATTGCAACACTTCTTAAGAGTTTCCAACATTATTCATTCTAGGTGATACACTCCAAAGGTGTTATGGGACACTTTGGACATGAACAATTTTTATTTTCTTTTATTTTTATAAGGATTTTGTTTTCTTTTTCTTTTTCTTTTGGACAATGAAGAGGCATGTGACACTGCAGTCACATGACATGTCACATGATGTGATGTCATGGGCCTAGAAGATGGTGGAAGAATCTAGAAGATGACATCAGGGTACATGTATACAACATGGCGACCTTGAGGCGAACATGAGGAAGGAGCATGAATATAAGGGCAGGGTTAATTATTAGTAGCATGGACTATGAGGACTTTGTATAAATAGGACTCTGATTAAGAAGAGGCCCCTTGTCGAGTTCTCTTGTGAACTACCCACATTATATCTGCTTTTGAGATTTACTCGCTTGTGTGATCATTTGTCATTGTGATAAGTGGTTGCCACAACAAAA
>Ga0157363_1007656_pt1 | contig 10235 bp, 2 predicted proteins | sample AttsexASBM1_FD_111477 | JGI IMG/M metagenome (GOLD analysis project Ga0157363, IMG submission 111477) | Fungus gardens microbial communities from leaf cutter ant in Ribeirão Preto, State of São Paulo, Brazil - Atta sexdens ASBM1 | ecosystem: Host-associated > Fungi > Mycelium > Unclassified ...
CACGATTTAGTTCGCTCTACATTCGAAATATTTGGCGATTAATCTGGAACACCTTGTCCTAGATACATGCTAAGATCGTGCTTTTATCGATTCAACCATCATTAAAGGACATCTTTCTTGCTAAATAATTTTTTTTTTTTTAATTAAATGATTTATCAAAAGTTGTAGATAAAGATGCATTTCGTAATTTTTAAACACTCGCAGTCTGTATTTGCAGCCTGAGAGAGAAAGCATTATAAGATGTAGTACCGCAAAAACTTAACGGTAACAATTTCTAGATTATAAAAAGTAATTTTTTTACAAACTCAATTTTTTACGTCAAAAATCGATTGAAAATATATATATTATTGTAAAAAGGTACAAAATGTTTATCTATGATGTTCAGTAACTTCAAAAATCGAAGATTATTTTAGATTTATATATCAGATTATTTAAAATATTTGAAATTATTTTAAAAATATCTAGAATTACCTACAGATTATTTGATATTATGTTTAAATTACTTAGGATTTCCTATTACATTATCCAAGATTATCTGAGAATGCTAAAGATTTTTTTAAATTATCCAAAAATTATCTTGGATTATTCAAAATTTTGTTTAAAATGCTGCTGAATTATCTAACCCTTATACAAAAATTACCTTCGTGACCAACCCCTGATTTATCTGTAATATCAACGGTAAATAAATAATCATTGATTCGATTACAATCACGTGAAAAAGATCAGAATAAGGAGATCGAAGAGCTTTACAAATTGTATTGTCTCTGATTCAAACATATACACTGAGAAATCCATTTAGTTGAATCAATTAATTTCTTGTTTGGATATGGGCAAACAAAAAATCTTTGATTGATGCAATAAAATAATTTAATTGAAGCCAAACATTTGGTTATTGTAAACAACTTTATTAGAGGTCAATATTTATCAGAAACAAATGAAATATTATAATAACCAAATGCTTTGCTTCAACTAAATTATTTTATTGTATCAATTAATTTCTTGTTTAGATATGGACAAACAAATTCTTAGTTGATTCACTAAATGAGTTTCTCAGTGTATGCAATCAAAAAAATTTTTATAATAAAAGAAAGTCTTGCTACTATGATGTGCCCTAAGTTTTAATTTAGTATTTTTCATGGCCCGTGTTTTTCTAAAAATATTTCAGGATCCGCAAGTATTTTCCTCATTAAAAAAATTTTTCTGAAATCTTAAAATCGATCCATACAACATTTTGACCGAAAATGATTTCAAATCCTTTTTAAATAACATATGAAGTTCCAATAAAATAGTGGATAAAATCTCTATCCAATTTGCAGTTTTGTGACATAACTTTTTAATATTTTCAATGTATGATATTCCAAGATTTCATTGGGAGAAGAATGATATGCAAAGATTCTAATCCTTTCACATCCAATTAAGTTAGTGGGAGCTTTAAATAAGCTGCTTCAAATTGAGAACCATGATCAGTCATGATAGACGTAAGGAGCACCAAATCTTAAAGCTCTGTGAATAGATAAAAGATTGTAACAATAGTCTTTGCTGAGATTTCGCTCAAAGGAATCGCTTCAGGCCATCTAGAAAACCTATCATTTATTTATTTGATAGCGCAACGGGAAGATCCCGTTAGCATACATCCCTTCACATTGCCAAGAGTGCCTAATAATTTTTCATTGCTTTACCAATGAGAATATTTTATTTTAAATTGATCAATTAGCTATCGAATTCCTCTCAGCGCAACATCCCAAAGTCGGAACAGAGCCTGTTTCTCGTACGTGGTGCGTATGCAGGTTATACATACATAAACATATAAGACTTACAGTTTAATATTCTTGGTGGCTATCGCCGAAGAAGAGCTACGGACACGTGAAAATTTCTTGGATCTGTCAGAGATTGACGCCGGAAGGTGGAAGGGACAACATGATGTATGCAATTTGCAAGCATTCTCTCTGAATCTCCGCCGTCTCTATGAATGTCGATAAGAGATTAAGGCCAATTTCAGTACCAATTTCACGACGCGAAACAGTCCGGTATTCATAATCGATTTTTGCATTTAAGACTGTCTTAAGTACAACTTTAAGATGTCATAAATCAATTCGAGGACTGTATTAGCATCTTAAGACATTATTTAAGACAATTTTAAAATAAAAACGGATTATCGCCCCATGTTTTTTTAGCGTTACATAATTGACAGTCTTAGTCTCTTATCGATATTTATAGACAGAGATGGAGGAGATTCAGAGAGAGATACTTGAAAATTGCACATATCCTTTCCACTATGGATCGAATCTGAGTTTGCTAGGGCATAGACTCGTGCGCTGTCCACTATGCTACACTTATGCTCAGAAAATCTATCAATCATAGATAAATAATAATGAAATTGTTTATAAACAAATAGTAAAGATCCAATAATATCAAGGTACAGCCAATTCTAGAAAGATTACAACACTTTTTTTCTATAGATTTCGGAACTCAGCTGTAGAGTGGTTGAACATAAATGTTTAGATTTATAAGTAGGAATCAATTACTTGGTAAGAAAGCTGCATTCTGAAAACCATAAAAAAAAGTATTGCAATCTTTCTGTGATCGGTTGTACATATGTTGAAAATACTAATCAGGAATAGCAATCTTGAGAATTAAGTTCTTGGAATGTTTTTGGATTATAACACGTTCACAAGGTAAATATGATCTAGACTATTCTTTGACCTAAACTTTCTTTATGAAAGGTCAAATAAATTTTTGCAAGATGCCTCACAAGTAGAATTATTGCTTAGATGAGTTAAGCGATGAACGGCGTCAAAAATTCATCTTTAAAGATGCTGAGGAACATAAGGACATACATTCCGTAGAGCAGTCACAATAAATGGAAGTAGTTGATCCAGAAAGTATAATCTTTTGTAACTTTGAAGCTAATTATGTTGAGAATAAAGTCTTTAATTCTTTGTCTTCTAGTTGAGCTTCAGCAAACTCTTCGAGAGAGACTGTAACTGGCATAGAACTATTCTTGACAGAGCGTTCGCAATGAAATTTTGTTTCCTAAAGATATGTTCTGTATCTGTGAAAAATTGAGCAATAAATTCAAATTGTCGAATTTGCTGAGGACAAACTTTATCCAGTTTCTAACGGAAAGCATAAATTAACAGTTTATGATCAGTTCTGATGATTATTTTACATTCCTCTAGAAGGGGTGGCACCAAATTGGACATGAGCAACTCATAATGATTAAGACTAGAAAACTCCTAGGCGGCTGCTGTGATTGAATGTTCAAGCTGTAATCAATCGAGATCCTCCTCTTTAAAAAATATCTAAAATATTTAATGGTTAAATAATCAATAAACTCTCAATAAGTAAGAACGTTGAGAGTTATTTAACTTTTTCGAGAAAAAGATAATATTAACTTCATCAACTATCTGGTGATAGTTCAACTGCTATATCAGAAGCATTACAGGTTAGAACAAAAAGGACAGAGCTGGATGAAATAATAAAGTCATAACTTGCAAAAATTCTTCCTTGTAATTACTGAAGGCTTATCTTTCGTTTCAGGAATCGAGAGAAATCTTCTGTCATATTTCTTATTATTCTTGAGAAATTTTGTAAGTATGAAGCTTGATAATTAATCACATTTTTTAAGACATCTTCTGTAATAATTAATAATGAAATCGTCTCAATTTAAGAAGAGTCTTAGATTTTTTTATAATTTAACAAATCACTTTAACTTTTTCACATAAGTCAACTTGATTCCCTGAGTAGAAACTAAATATCCAAGAAAAAGGATTTTAGAAATACCGAAAAGATATTTAAAAATATTTATCGTTCCATCATGGATTAATGATAATCCATGGTATATTAAGTGGTTCAGTGAAAATAAAGCAATTGTTAGCAGGATCGTTATTTGACTCAACATTCAACGGTAAATTTAGTTTTCTGGCGGCAAATTTAGATTTCTTATCAATCAAGGGCAATGTTTTGGTAGAACAAGATATGATAAATTACTTTTGAATCTTTTATGATAACAGAAAATTTCGGAATTAGATGAGTCAGATTAATTTTTTGACTTTGATTTAAAATTCCTTCTTCGGTAACAATTACAGCGTGACTTATTGAGTGAACTTAAATATAACGGTGTGAACAGTTTAACTTCAAAAATTAAAATCCTCCGTTCCAAGTCAGCTAAATTAGACGTCGGAATATCAGATTTCGCAACTTCAACAACGAATTAACCAAATAAAAAATCATTATCGCGTTCCAAAATTTTGTCAGCTAATTTAGCTAATTTATTTAACGGAATATCTTCAACCAGCAAGAGTTGCTTGAACTCTAAAGGCATTCAGATGCAAGCGTTAAAAATATTTTTTATTCTACTACACTGTCCGTCTCGCTGATTGATTGCTGTTTCTGCTGTTTGACGCTTGATGTTTGTATCTGAATGCACTTTAAGAGGTAATCTTTGCAGCCAAATAGAGTACGAAACATTATCTGATATAGTGCCATTAGCTGTTTGATTTTATGCAACGAATATGTGCTTCATTAAGCTCCAACCAGACTAAAAGTTATCTAAGTTTTTTTTTCTTCCAAATCAATAAATTGATAAATAAGTGCAATATGTTTTTGAATAAGTATATTTATCTGTTTCAGGTAAGTTTTCAATGATATCTGACACTGTCATAAACACTTCCTTATCTAAATGACGGAAACTTGAATAAGCTTGACTGACTGAATCAGAATGGATTTTATATGCATAACATTCACTTTCTAATGAGCAAACTAGAGTTTTGGATATTTATGTGCTAGAATGTTAGAAGCTTAATAAGGCCAAACTCATTAGAATTAATTTGACTTGGTTTATCGAATCGATAGTAGTAATTCAGTAAGTGGGGCCTTTCTGATTCGATAATATGAAAAATTGATATCTCACAATTATTAAGCAATGTTATAAATAATACAATATGTTTCCGGAGTATTAATAGGAATCTTATCTAGAGGCATGATATGACGGGATACGTCCGCAGAAAAAATGCTGGAATGGCTGGATCTCTAAAAGAATCAGTATAGATTTTTTCTTTTTTTTATCTTGCAACTTGAAATCACTCCAATTTAAAAATCATGTATCTACCAATTTGTGGGTACTTGCTGACTAGAATTTCCGATTTTTCAATATAAACTTTATTAAAAAAAAATGATAAAAAACATGTTGATGTAATGTAATTTGATAGAAAATGAATAAATGTTTTGAATAAATTTATTGAAAGTGTTTTTATGTGTTATTATGTATTTTGATATCTATGAAAAATGAACGTTTCTGAAAAATGAAAAAATTTCCGAAAAATGAAAAAGCATGAAAATTCTATCTTCATTCTATCACTAAATTCCTAAGTTCCAATGAAATTCAGGGATTTTTAGACACTTGGAAATGATTTTTACAGAATTCGCTGAAAATATTGTAAGTGAAAAGCCGTGAAAATTCTATTTTCAATCTTCTTCAGCGAAATTCAGTAACATTCAAAGATTTTCAAATACTTGGAAATAATTTTCAGAGAAAAGATCTCTGATAATGTTGAATTTTCTTGAGTCTCTATTATTGAAAATTCTTGAAAAATGTTTTTAGGTATTTGTGAAATTTTCAGACATTTTTTTCACCAGAATATCTTGTATATATTTTTCGACATTTGAGTTCCGTCATAAAATGCGCATATTCATGTTTTTGATATGTTATCAGCGATAGAGAGAGAGAGAGAGAGAGAGAGAGAGAGAGAGAGAGAGAGAGTTTCCTCATACATACATGTACATTTACATTTGAGTCCTTCAAAGCAACATGATACAAATATGCATGTACGTTTTTTAGAATATAATAAATATAACATATATTTGGTATTAATGTTAAACCACGCTACTATTAAAAAACTCTGAAAAATTTTGATGTAACCTTATAACGACATGATTTTTAAAAAATGTTTATAATTAATATATCCAAACAGAATAACAAGTCACAATAATGTCAAAATGACGTTAAAATAAATCAGAAATGATTAAAAAATGATTTTTAATGATCATTTTGAAGTCATTTTGATATAATTTTATCATAATAACTTTTATTGTTCTACTTGAGTAAAATTTGTTGCGTCATAATTATTTTTTCATTGACTATTATAATAGAATTTACATTAATCATAAATATTTTTTATACTTTTTACCATAAACAATTTAACAGAACAATTTTTTTAAGGACTACAAATTCTAATAACATGAATTAATTGATTCTGATTGCATTAGAAATTTCCCTCATGTCACATATCGTACATAGAAAAAGGTATCTAGAGACACAGTAGTGTCTCAGCGCTAAAACACTAAGATATTGTATTTACATCAATATAAGTGAAAATAATTTTGTTAATTCAATAACAATAATAATAAAACAGTAGTATTTTAGTAGTATTTTACTAAAACAAGAATATGATGTATGTTTTTTATTAAAACTATTATTGAAAATTTACAAGATTATTCAATTATATTATATTATTAGCTAATGCTGTTAATAGATTTTTTTCTCATGTTATTATAATATTTTTATTATTATTATAATATGCTAAATACACTAAAATAATTCTTTTTTGTAACTTTAATCAAAAATTTCTCTTTCACTAAAATGACACTGTAGCAAACGGAATTATATTCAGCGTCTAAAAGATTATGGAAAATATTATCTTCTTATGCTTAAAGGCTTGAACAAAAATTATTAGATGAGGAAAAAAGTTCGTTTTTTTTAATGCCATCTAATGGGAAAAACGCCACGAACTTTTTCCCATACCTAATATTTTTTGTTTAATAGTGTTATACAAATATTACTACACTGTACTATTGCTTTTAAAACTGATTGTGAGTTTTTTCAATTCTGGAATATTGCAGATAAATGAAATAAAAATACGTAATTACAAAAAAATTAATTGATGAAGTTATACCAATATAAAAATTTAATACAACTAAATTATAACATAATATTTTTATGACAATCTTCTATTTCTTCTATTTTTCTAAAAATATGCATTCATTGAAATATAACATTTATTGAAGTTACTTAATATGATCTTTTTCATATGCAAGTTATATTAAAAATAAAAAATTCTAGCATTGTGTAATTGATTTTATGTGTAATTGATTTTTCATCCACTATATCAATATGATTTAAAAAATTGATTGTAGCAAAATTAAAAAATGCTACGGAAGATTGAAAACTATTTCCATGAAAGATAAAAAATATTTAGTAGTATCAGTATATATACTGAATTTTTGATATAAAATTGCATGTATAGTCGTAAGTCTCTAATTGAAATAGCCAACGCAACGTATTACTCATCTATCCGCGAACTATCGCCAATGTCGGAGGCGTAGAACTTCCTAAGGGGAACGCCTATCTTTGTCTTGACGTATACGCATTTGTTCACTTGACTGATTGTGAGGACGCAAATGGCCACGTATGTCTGTGCTTACGAAGCAGAATGAAGCATCTAATCGATTAAGTCAGTTACCGAATAGAGTGCAATCGCAAATTTGCGCTCGCGAGTGTACAAACGCAAATTACGAATTCTGTTACTATAGGATTGCAACATGATTAAGTGAGTATCGTGTAAACTTGCAAAAAATAATCGATAATTGAATTCAGCTTATGTTGGTAAGTAACATTTGCAAATCGAGCATCTTTTTAATAAATTGTAGTAGATACAAAATTATTCAATAAAATTTAAGAATACTGATGTTACAAGGTTAATGATGTAACCTGCAGTTGTAATACTCTGTACCAATAGAATTTTAAAAAGTAAATCGAATGATCATATCATTGAATATCTCAGATATGTTCAGTATGTAGTATTACCAGTATTAACATTTATGTACGTATGTGTAATGTGAGATATGTAATACGATGAGATACACAGGTGCACGAGTATATGTGTTTGTTATGAAACATATGTTTCGAAAGTCATCATTATATTGGGTTTTCCGGAAAGTTCGTGTCGATGTTGAAGGAAAATTGAAACGCAGAAAATTTTAATTTAATAAATGTATACTAAAATTTAAATTTTAGTCGGCATGAACTTTCCGGACAACACAATATATTATCGTTGCGATTATAGTTACAATTATGAATGTTATCGTTGATTTCGACACTAGATTTCGCTTTCGCACATAAAATTCATTATTTGCAGTGTTAATTTTGTGAGGTCACGTAATAAATATTTTTTACGCGTGATAATGCAAAAGTCCGAGATGCTATAATTATTTTTGTATTATTTCTAAGCAAAATTAATTTTAAAATAAATTTAATGGAAAAGCTGAATGTAATCTCTTTTAAATTCCTTTTAAATATGTTAGTTACGAAAAAATTATATGACACGAAATTTGCATTAAATAATCCCTTTCGACATTTTTGCTAAGAAAAAACTTTTGCTACTTGAGATAATCGTCTTGGAATACTTTATTTCAAATCATTATTTTTCCGATCAATTATTTAATGGAAACGAAACGTGAATAAATTTTTCAATATGTTTTAGCGATGTTTCTTTGTCATCGAGTGTTGTCATAATTTATTTCAGCAATTTTTGTTCGGACGTAGCCGAGAATTATTGGTAACACAAGTGTTTTCTATCTAATGTGCTGATGTGTGTACACTGTGTAAAGCAATTTATTTTTTATGCTTTGTAGCTATGTCGTAAGAGATATATATATCAGCAAATGTAGTAACGAATACGAGACGTGGATGTTTCGCAATGTTTCAATATGAATAATGTTCCACTTGATATAATTTTCTTGTTATTTACATAATATTATTTAATAATCTTTTAGATAAAATATTAATTAAATATTAAGTATTTTTATAATAAATCAATTAAAACGTATATGTGTTAGACGAGGAATTTTGCTCAAGATATCAACCGTCGCTGCGTTTCATATTTCTTTATTACGAGTTTACCTACAATTAGAGAATGGAAGTAACGCGTTATTTGTAATGTTACCGTTACAAGTTACTTTTTTTATTAACGAACTTATTTTACTAACGTTATATCTTTCTTTTTTAGTAACTGTAATGATAACGAGTTACATTTTTTTCATAATGGTAATGATTTTTATGATTTTTTTATCGTTACTTTTTTTACTTTAATTTTGAATAGGATAAAATTACTACATGTGAATCAGGCATTAATTTTGGATCGCTTTTTATATTTATATAATTATATTTACATAATTATATTTTTTATTAAATTTTATTAAAACATATCACAAAATTCTTTAGCATTTTTATTTCTTTCAAATGTCAATTGAATTTAATTTATTAGGAACGGCGCTACACATTTTTATTGATATCGTTAATTAATTAAATGCAAGGTTAATTAACGTATGTATCTTTAAAAATTCATTCAAAATGTAATATCATAAAGCCTTTATGGCTTTTATAATAGATAGTAAATAGCATTAGATTTCATGAAAAAAGTCAACGTTACGCTCAGATTAAATGTATCCACGGGTGTTGTTTAACTAAGTTATGAAATTACTTTTATTGCACAAATTTATTATAAAAATGTTTAAAAACTAATCAAATTTTGCAAATGATGCCATCTCGAAAAGATTTATTTGTTTTAAAGTATAAAAGTAGAAAGTATAAAGTTATAGTAAGTATAAATAAATAGTTAAAGTATAAAGTTATAAAAGTAGAACACGAAATAAGTGTCATTATTCATAATTAAACTGTTTTTTAATAAATTTTACTTTTTATTAAATTTTTAAATTTAATTTTTATCAATTTTTAATTCTCATTGATTTTTACTTGTCACTAATTTTAAATAAACTTGAATGTGTTAAAATTGCATCATTATCCACATTAGATTCTAGAACTAGATATCATCAATTATAATTTTGTACGTATATACTACGATATGCAAATTATTTTATCCTTATGGAATATAGTAACGCCACCAAAAAGAATAAAAATCATTTGATGAATTTTGATTCGCAATTGGTACGGAATCCAATTGTGGATAATTATCATTACTTTATTTAATTCAAATTGAAACATATAAAACAGTAATAAAATGAAATAAATTCATATCATTCTATAATCTTTATGATGAATCTCAATCATGCCCATTAAATATTTTAATATTTATTAATTGTTTAATATTGTTTTGGAATAAAAATATGAATTTTTTTAAAGAGTGACTAGGTTTTATTTTATTTAATTTAGATTTTAC
>Ga0157363_1007657_pt1 | contig 10234 bp, 3 predicted proteins | sample AttsexASBM1_FD_111477 | JGI IMG/M metagenome (GOLD analysis project Ga0157363, IMG submission 111477) | Fungus gardens microbial communities from leaf cutter ant in Ribeirão Preto, State of São Paulo, Brazil - Atta sexdens ASBM1 | ecosystem: Host-associated > Fungi > Mycelium > Unclassified ...
ACACACACACACACACACACACACACACACACACACACGCACGCACGCACGCACGCACGCACGCACGCACGCACGCACGCACGCACGCACGCACACACACACATAATTTTATGGTTTTATTTTATGGTAATGTATTGTACAATAATATCAATATTATTTTATTATATAACATGAATATAACTTTTATTATATGTTATATTTATGAGTGGAAAATTATAATTAACCGGTATGTTACCGATAACAATACGTTTATTACTTGTAACATTCCAATTTATTACACTCATACAACATTAATATAACAATGTTTACTTGGTTGTTGTTGCTTATTTTTACATATCTATATTATCTACCTACTTGGGTTATCTATTCATCTAACTACGTTATCTACTTCTCTGTCTGTTATTTATTTATTTATATTATTCATATATACAAGTTAGTCCAGATATATTTCTAATATCTCTTATTTATCTCAATAAAGGTATATAATGCCAATGAGAGTCAATACAGTTGTACAGTTGTGTGTAATCAAACATAATATGTATATATCACCAATTACAGACGTTTCGATCATAAAATTCGGTCTTCTTCAGTGTGTCAATAATATTTTCGGAGACAATTTAATTCGTTGTAACGATAGGCGCATACAGTTAATGAATCATTGTTAGGCTGTTGTCCAAAATTAAGAACTTCATAATCTATTGTACTTAACTGGATATCCAAACATTAATTTAGTCATTTATGATAGCTAAAATCAAGTTAATAGGTATAATTTTTGAAATGTTATTCATAATCAAAGTATTAGAATTAATTATATCAGCTAATTAAGATAATCTTACATTATATTCAGCATAATGATGATCCATTATAAATGCGATATGATTATGACTATGTCTTAGGAGCATATGAGAGGATGTTTCGTATTCTTATTGTTTATAAATCTAAATGTTAAATATCATAAATACATAAAAATCGATGATACAAAATTATAACTTGTACAGCAAAGAAACTGAAACAATTACTAACTTAAAAATCGACAAATTTTTATAACTTATAAAACATGGAAACATCATTCACTCTTAAATAAATCATTATATAACGAATCCAACAATTCCGTGTCATTTTTGTAAATTCAGTCCATTTTTTTGCTTTTTATATATATATATATATATATGGATATCGTTTCCGAAAGTCTTTTATTAAATCCTTGTTCTTTATCTAAAATTTTAATATCGTTCCATTCAAAATCCATTCCATTCTATACTCTGTAATTACTGAGTGTTGTGTAGTATTCCTATTTATGTGATTTCGATGTTCATTAATTTATGTTTTCAATAACTATTTTGTTTGGCCAACATAGAATGTATCACAATTTTGACAAACAAACAATATAACACACACAATAAACATACAAATAAAATTAATTTTATAAACCACATTACAATTTGATAATGAAGGTAATTTATTCTTTTATGCTCTTATAAAGATATTTAGTTTATTAAGTCCTATATAAGTCGAACATATTGCTCTGTTATTTTTAAAAAACCTCTTGAATTTTTCTGCTATTGAAAGTATGTAAAGGACCGTAAAATATGTAATTAAATTATTAGTCATATTCTTTCGTGTAATATTGTTGAGTTGTTCGAATTTAATATAACCTTTTTTTAATGCTTTCAAAATTAGCTTTAGGATAACCGTTAAATAAGATGTTGATAATGAACCAAAAGTTTTTCTTATGGAAAATTGGATGGGATAATAATAATATTCTGTCTATTAATTCCATAATTGTATGGCATCTCGGAGACACGAGATATAGTTTAGATATCTTGCAGAGAATGAGGATTTCTGATACCAATCGTATATTAGATTTTTGCTCGTCTTTCTTTATTAATGTTACATCCAAAAAATTCAAACAGTTGCCCGTATCAACGTAGCTTATATATAAATCCAATGAAAACGGTAATCTTCCAATAGCAGTTCTCTCTAAGATCCATTACTATGGATGAAAGTGGAAACTTCATGGGGATCCCATACTATTGTTCATAAAATTTATAGTTAAATGTAGAACGGAACACTAAGTTGATTGTTTTAATGAACTCCGTTTTAGGCAAGATGATATTGTTTTCTATAATTAACAACTGTTATTCTATACTCTTGATAATCAAGTCGATCGGAACGTTGGTAAAGAGTGACACCAAGCGAAACAAGTATATTTAAATAAGTATTTCTTATTTATCTATCTATGTCATTCATCTGCCTAGGTACATTATCGATCTAATTACCTATGTTATTTGTCCACATGTCGACGTTATCTATTCATTTATCGCATCATCATCATCTATACATCTATCAATCTTATGTATATATATATATATACGCACATATCTATCTATTAATAGATGTCTATATTATATTCACCTATTTACGTTCTCTATTTAATTATCTACGTTCCTACGTTCTGTACCTACTTATATATTTATCTATGCACCTATACAGGATGATTAAAAAAAAATGTATTTGTCCTTAAAATGTCATATTTCTGATTTAATTCTAAGAAGATTTTTCTTTTGCGAAAATTTTGTTTAATTTTTAAATTACAAGAAGAAATAACGTATCACGGGCCGCGTAGAGATAGACAGGAGCAGCGTTTACGGTTAGACTAAAGCGCTTTACGCACAGAGCGATATACTGATTGGATTCATACGTTTATAAATAACGTTTTTTCTTACTTTTCCTTTCTATTACTCTATCTCTTTCTTTCACATAGTTTAAATATGATAATTTCGTTAAATTATAAAGAGTGATGAAATTAAAATAAATATTGAAGTATCAGATTATTTCTTAATTATATTGATAAAATTGTTAGAGAAATGTAGTAAAAGAGCGAAATTAGACAATAATTACGTGCGAATATTATAAAACTATTATTAACATACAAACAAACAATTATTTCAGTACATCGAATTTTAAGAATGTTTCTTACAATTCGATGTACCGAAAATTTGTTGGACTTAATTGTATATTGTATGTCAATAAGCATTGTAATACAGTATGTATTACACTTGTAGTACATTATGTATTACAATGTAATACTTATTACTACATTGTAATACTTGTAGCAATTATATTGTCCAATTTTTCACTTTTACAAAAATTTCTCTAACAATTTTATCTATGCTATCGCGCTTGTAACGTTTATTATATATTTATGAGAAGTCTTATGAGAAACGTGATTGCACTTCTTAGCATTCAAAGAATTGTGAATATTTAAAACAAAAAGCCAAATACACTTTAAAAGCTTATTATTATTTTAATTATGGAATTTTTATTACTATGTTCAATGATTCCATTTTAGTTCGGTTTCTTGAAACAGTCGAAGGAATAAATTTGAATGCATCGTAATAAGTGTCGTAATAAGTAATCGACACAACGGTTTATTGTAATTCACTTTCTTCATTCAAATATTAAATGTCTTTCAAGTACATAGATATCAAGTCGCACGTTCTTATAATGAGATTCTTCTTTTATAAATTGTCACGTTTCAACATATTGACACTTCGACTTATACTTATTTGATAAAACGAGGAATTTAAATTAACCATTAACAATCACAAATAATTGATTATTCGATGATTGAAAACACATGAAGAAAGAAAAACGTCTAGAAATCTATAACATGTGTTTACGTGCGGCAAGCAGCTGACTGACTTTCTTGGTTATGGGTGCAATGAGTGCAGTTCACGTAACGTCTTTAATCTGTTTTCTGTTCTTGCACTGCACTAGCATTCTCTTTCTCACTTTCAATAAACATATACCTATCTCACTTCAAGTTTCAAAAGTATACACTAGTTCAGCCACAGAAAACAGATCTCTTAGTGATGCATGAACTCACTGCATCATAACCAAGAAAATCAGTCAGCTGCTTGTTGCACGTAAACATACGAGGTTTGTTTTCTGTTCATGCACTGGTTGCACTAGGTGCACTTCAAAAAGTGTACAGTAAAACGTTTTCTGTTCCCAAAATGGCGTCAGCGACGGTGTTTTTTGTTCCAGTGCAACAGAAGTTAGTGCATGAGTTCACTATTGAGTGAACTGTGTTCGTTTGTCGATGTGATCGGATGTTGCATCATCATTTTTGGAAAGTGTGACCGGCTTCAAACACGCAATTGAGTTTATATTACTCTTTTAGACTTTCGTATTCCTCATATTGTTTTTTGTTATTCATCGCATAAGTGACATTTTCGATTCTAGCCGTATTGACTCTGTCTTAGAGTCGGAGCCATTCTCACGAAGAAGACGAATTCACTGTAAATGACTGCACTAGATCTAGAGTCAATGCAAGCAGGCATTAGTGTACACTAGTTCAACTACAAAAAACAGACCTTATGCAAATAGTGCAAGAATTGGTAATTATTTAGAAGACACTCTTTATCTTCAATTTTAGTGAAATTATGCTCATTCGGCACGTTTTTGAAAGGAAGGAATCTGATAATGAAATGTTAGTGGCCTAGTCCCGCGAACCGAGATATTAAATTGAAGTTGACGACTATTGAGGTTAGGAATTCTATCAGCTGCGAAATATCGGATACAAATAACTGATGCCCTACGTGTAAAAGTGCGAAAAAGTTAGTAAAATGAATGAAAAAGTGAGACGAACATTGATATTTACTAGAAAGACATCATAATTTCCTTAATTATTTCCAAATATCATTATTTTCATTATTATTTTTATCATCATTATTATATATAATATTATATTTTAAATATGAGTACAAAATAAATTACTAATACCAAGAACTTAGAAAAAGTTTGTAATATCCACCGGAACATTAAAAATGTAAAAAAGGGCGATAAACATATTTAAAAAAAGAAACCAAAGATAATGTTATAAAAAAGAAGTGAAATCAAAATAATATTCAAGACATTTATTAAAAGAGTTCCATAAGACGCATCTACGAGTGATACCTTGAAGACCTCGTTATGATGTAGATGTCCTTTGGACATCCTTTAGGACTGTATTGTATTAGGACGGGATAATTTTTCAAAATTATAATAGACTTCATAAAATTCGGAAGATATTTGAAATGTATAAAGTATAACAACAGAAATTTAACATTACAATGAGAAAATCACAATAGATAGCGAAAGAGCTAAGAAAGAGAGCGATGAGAGGTGCAAAAATTGAAAAGGAATTTTTACATCGATAACAAGTAGACAATTGTAGAGACAAAAATGAGCAAGATCTCCAGCATACTTGACACGCCCACGATTTATACATGTAATTTTAGAATAAAGATTGTTAAGACAGTCATTCTTGAATAATAATACCAGGTATCAATGATAATTCATATTAATTATAATTTATTAAAAATTTTAATCATATTAAATTTAATGTTATAGCATTTTATACTAATTCATTCTATTTATGAAAAGATATTAGCATATGGACAATGTAATTTTGAAAATATAATTAAATTTAACATAATTAAAAGAAATACATATAATATAAGTACCAATTTCATGTACATTCTCGCTTTAAATTCATTTTATAATTAAATTAAAAAATTTCCTAATCTACAAACGAGTGTCATGTATTGTTCTTAAAAAATTTTATTTTAGTTTCTGTTTTTATGAGAATTAAATATAATCTGATTAAAACAATAATATTGCGTCGAACAATAACTGTTAATATTACTATAATAAACTACAGATTCTGTTACGAAATGTAAAGAAATTTAAGAGTGTCTCATAAAAAAATATTTATTTGTATGTGCATTTGTTGAATATGAAATATATCAGTATTAAAATAATAGTTTGAATATATATATATATATATATATATATATATATATATATGTAAAGTTTCCTTAATATGCAAAAAAATAGTTCATAATTAATAAAATATTTATGAATTATTTGCTTGAATCGAACTATGAATAAAAAGTGCGTCAAATATGCTGCTGAAGATTTTGCTTATTTCCAATTTTTGTTTTTATAATTTTCTATTTGTTATCAATGTAAAAATCCCTTTTAAATTTCTGCACCTCTGATTGTCTATTGTGTTTTCTCATTTTAATGTGTTGTTACTTTATACACTTAAATGCCTTCTGTATTTTGGATTAAATCTATTATAATTGTGAAAAATTGTTTCATACGACACAGTCTTAAAGGATGTCCAAAGAATGTTTATATCATAAGAATCTCTTCAAAAACTCGGAGATATGTTCTGTGAAATTATTTTAACAAATGTATTTGAAATATTATTTTGATTTTACTTCTTATTATGGCATCTTTGGTTTTTTTTTTTTTAATATACTTGACGTCTTTTTTTATATTTTTAATGTCTTTTATGAATTCTATTTTCAACTTAGTGTTATATTAACACATGTGCATATGTGCAATGATTTTATCTATATAAAATGTCATATAATGTAATAAAAAATATCTTATACACAAAGTATGAAATATTAACAAGGAGAGGCTATGCTCTGCTTTTCACCGATTTTGATCAAACTTGCAGCAATATTAGAGAAGCTTACCTGTAAAGTTATTCTAATCTAAAGTTATTCTAACGCTAATGGGCCTTAGAAGCAGAGTAATGAGCATTTAAAAATATGCCAAAAAATCTGAAAACCTAATCTCGGAAAATATGCATTTTTGATCAACCTTGATTTGATCTTGGTGATATCACTCAAGATTAAATCAATAAAACCAGTAAATATATCTTATTAAAATAGGAAGTTTAGTAATAACTCTCAAATTAAAAAAAAAATTACAATCAAGGCAAATAAGAAGGCGCAGTAATTGGTGCGCAAAATAAAACAAAATTATGACAAATTCTTACATAGATGTATTAAAAATTAGACACAAAAATATATATTCAAATTATGTTAAAATTCGTGCAAATTGCGCACTAATTACTGCGCCTTACTCTCATTTGCATTGAAATTTTAACATCTTATTAAACTCTACTATTTTTCTCTAAGACTTTTTTCTAAAAAATGTATACTTTCCAAGATAATAGATTATTTCCAGATTTTTGATATATTTTTAAATACTCATTACTTGGCTTCTAAGACCCATTAGCGGGAACGGCTTTACAGACAATAATATTTCATTTGATAACATCGCTGGAAATTTAATCAAAATCCCTAAAGAACAGAGTGTAGCCTCTTCTTGTAAATAAAATATTTACTTTTTATTGTATTACTAGGTATGTAAATATGAAACCGGAATTAACCAATAGACGGCCATAGCTGTCAATATAGTTGCCATCAGACGGCGCCATTGACGCCATTTCCTTGTTCTGACATCAAAAAATTTTCTGACAAAGATTTTCAACTCACAACAATACAAATTTCATACAACAGTATAGTTTGTAATAGCGTTGAACATGTCGAATTTTATGCCTGGAAACTACGATTTGCGGACATTGATTTTCTGTTACCGTTTGAAGAAAACTGCTGCAGAATCGCATCGAATGTTTGTCGAAACTTACGGTAAGCATGCTCTTGGTAAATCACAGTGCTTTGAGTGGTTTAAAAAATTCAAAAATGGCGATTTTGACGTGAGAAACGAAGAATGTGGAAAATCTCCGAAAAAGTTTGAAGACAGCGAATTGCAAGCATTGTTAGATGAGGATGACACTCAAATTCAACAACAACTCGCGGATCAATTGAATGTGACACGAGAAGCCGTCTCCAAGCCGTTTGAAATCCATGACAAAGATCCAGAAGATGAGAAAATGGATTCCATATGAATGAAAGACAGCAGGAAAACCGAAAAATCACTTGCGAAATGCTGCTCGCCAGGTACAAAAGAAAATCATTTCTCTATCGAATTGTGACTGGCGATGAAAAGTGGATATATTTTGAGAATTCTAAGCGTAAAAGATCATGGGTAACTTTCGGCGAACCATCGATATCAACTGTAAGGCCAAATCGCTATGGACAGAAGACAATACTCTGTATTTGATGGGATCAGAAAGGTGTGATTTATTATGAGCTGCTAAAACCTGGCGAAACCGTTAATATTGAACGCTACCGACAAGAAATGATCAATTTGAATCAAGCTTTGTGTGAAAATACTATAGTTAATGTCGAGCGGTTTTGCTTTGCTTGAAAAATCATCTTTTGAATCAAAGTCCAAAGAAAAAAATCGACGAGTGACACTTGAGATAAGTTGCTTGTGAGTCAGTACAGTATGAATGTAAAAAGTATTCGTACAGGAGAGATTATTAAAAGACTTATTATTTGTAGAAATAAATATTAATTAGCAATTTATTAACAAGAAATACATTCCTCTAAGCAATAGAATTTCATGAAAATAACATTGTTTATGCTTAGAAGTTAAATTTCTTGATTGTTTAAATACTTTGGTCTAAATAATATCATTTTCATTATCATTTATTTATTAAGATAATATTTTAATTTTTACATCCTTTTAAGTAAAATAATTTTGAGAAATATACAATTGATTTTATTGTTAGTTGTTGTAATAAATTGCTAATTAATATCTTTTTTGCACGAATATTTCTTGCGTTGTATATTATTTTAAAGATTTTTTTCGTTTAAAACTTTGTTTATATCAATATTTATTATGAAGCAGTAATTTGTTTGAAAAAATTGGAAAATTATAACACATTTACACTTCATACACAACAATAATATTATACATATGTATATTACGTTTATGCGCGTACTGAATAATATTAAATCAATTTTTAAAGCTATTTTTTCTCGAAAATAAAATTTCATATAAAAAATTTACCATGTTTTTTTATGTATCTTTCAATAAAAAATTTTTCTTTTTTCTATTTCTATCGGCTCAGAGATACACCAAACCTTTTAACGTTCATATAATTCAATAAAAAAATACTTTATTCATATTTACATCCGAATTGGATAAAAAAATAAGGTTACTAATTTTTAAGCTCGTGTAAGAAGAAGAGTTAAGCAACGTTAAGGGACAGTAATAGGAAAATTAATTTGAATTACTCTTGAAGAGTTCAAGTCGAGAGTATTCAAGTCATTCCTTCAAACGTTTCGTTAAATTCCCTTAAAGACGCGAAATTAATTTTGCGATTGACTTTCGCAGGTGAACTATTTTCGAATGTATCTGTAATGACTGTAATATACACTGTCATCGAAAAATTTCCGGATATGGAACTTAAAATTGCATAATATTCAGATCATTGTATTCGGTAAAAAAATCATCGCAGACAAAAAATAAAAAAGTATTTTAAAGCTTGAAATTTATAGCATACTTTTGATCGCTTTTCAAAAAAATTTTGTCTTTACAATTCTGTCAAATCAAGTTCGAAAAATATAATAAATATCATGTTATTATATTTCTTAACATTACGTACATTTAACAGTGAGTTAAGATACAGAATTGTAGAGAAAAAATTTTTTTGAAAAGCGGTCAAAAGCATGTTAAAGTATAAGTTTCAAGCTTTAAAATGCTTTTTATTTTTTGTCTGATTTTTTATCGAGTTATGATGACTTAAATATTATACAATTTTAAGTTCCATATCCTGAAACTTTTCGATAGTAGTGTAAGTCATGTTCTCCTATAAGAAAATATGTTAAATCGATAATCGAATTCATTATTGTTCTTTTTTCGCGATTGGTTGTCTAGAGATCGATCGCATCGCATGCGTAACTTCGTATCATGAGCGGATGTCATGCGATATTTTAACTATTTATTAATTTTTAGATTTTTATTTAGTTATTTTATGACTCTTATTAACGACAGTAATGATGTCATTGTATTGTTGTTGCGCAATTTTTTTACTATGAAAACTTGCCTAACGATAATGTAACGATATATATTATTGTCGTTAGAGTTACAGAATAAAAGCCTTATTAATTCGAATTGAGATTACTTAAAGTTAAGTAGGTTAAGTTTACTATTATAATTTTTACTATTATAATTTTGTTCGTTAAACATGAATTTGATGTCAAAATTTATATTTTTTTACATTTTTTATATACGTTTTCAGAGTTTGCTAAATATAAAAATTAAAAAATTTTGCATATGCTTTGGATATAATAAATATATATATGTAAGTATATGCTATGAACATGAACTCTGGATTTATATGAAAAATTTTTCATATATGAATATAAATATATATAAAATTAATAATTAATAATAAAATATATGTCCATATATATATATATATATATATATATATATATATATATATATATATATATATATATATATATTATAT
>Ga0157363_1007658_pt1 | contig 10234 bp, 4 predicted proteins | sample AttsexASBM1_FD_111477 | JGI IMG/M metagenome (GOLD analysis project Ga0157363, IMG submission 111477) | Fungus gardens microbial communities from leaf cutter ant in Ribeirão Preto, State of São Paulo, Brazil - Atta sexdens ASBM1 | ecosystem: Host-associated > Fungi > Mycelium > Unclassified ...
ATAATTATATAATTATTAAAAATATAATTTATAATTAATATATTATTTTATATATTATAGTGAATATCATCAAAGTTTGATTTGTAAAATTTTACTTTAACATTTCCTGCATCTCGAAAGTTCACCTTCAACAATTGCAATGCTTGAGCACATTGAGAACAAAAGGTGTTTGCATGCATTTGCATTTTCTTTTGTAATTTCATGATGTTTCTTTGGCTTTATAACACGCCAATGACAATAATCGCAATATTTTATGTCAGGCAATTAACACCCTACACATCTCGGCGCAATCCTGGGCGAAGCTGCACAATTTCCTTGCGATAACAGAAGATAACCAAAGATACCGCTGCCGAGAGCGTTGTAAAACATCTGGACGAAGGTGTCGCGGATCGATAAACACGATGGCAAATCGTCGAGTTTCACTTGTATGGTATTTAGGTCCGTGGAAACGTATCGTGCCATAGAGAGGAGACGTCGTATCGTGCGTATCCGTTAAGATCGACACGGACATGAGAAATATCGGCCGGCAATATAAACCGATGACACGCAGGAAAGTTTCACGAACGTAATCGAAGACGACTCCTGTTCTTGCTTTCCTACGGCTATACCCGCTCGCGGGGACACTAAACTAGGCTTGTCCGGAATCACCGTAGAGTTTATGTTAATGGCCCAATATTTCTTCTCCCGTAAGAACATTAATTGAATAGTGCATGCCTCAATGCTGAAAGTAGTATGTAAATGCGATCGCCAGATGTTAACAGGATCGGTCATTAAATCTTTATGCGCAAATTCAAATAAATCGATAATATTATTTAAAATGCTTACGCTGGCAATTCATCATAACACGTTACATTTATTCCTTCTTGATTTGAGCGCATATGTGTGTAAAATAATTTACATTATTATATTTTGCATTGTAATATTTGAAATTTATCATAACTGTTGTTAGGATTGACTCTGTTAATGGAATTAATGCAAGATAATACATTTATCTTTCTTTTATTGTAAAGTTCTTGACATTTCGATACTATATTTCTATATAATACACACACAACACATACACACACATACACATATTTACGAAAAAAATATATTTTGCTGAAGTATCTAAAAATTTAACTAGATACAGATCTGATACTAATTTTATTGGATTATCAAAATAATGTAGAAAATTGCTAGAATGTCAAAACTTTTTTCTCAGTATTGCTCATGCTTGAGTTTTTTTTACATAATTATTTTAATAATATAATAAAATTATTTTCAAATCCATATTTAATTAAATTTTTAGCTGTACCTAAATTTTTAGATATTTTATTTTTATTCCGTTTATTACGTCTTTCTAATTAATGTAATTTCTATTCAATAATTATTTAAGAAGTTTTTGTACTTGAAAAATATAGACACATAGAAAGTCATTTATTCAAGATACTCCAGTTTGAGCAAAGGATACGTGTAAATAGTATATCATCGCGAAATCGCCCTGTTATATAGAGGATTAACGAATTGGGGAATCACTAATGACTCTTGATAACAATGTCGGAGTACCTCGTAATAAATTAATCAGCATACAGGAAACGGCCATATATTTGTAAATAAACGATCTACGTCATTCGTGGCTAAATTCCACACGAAACTAGCGTTTGCTAGCGGCCGATCGGAATATTCATGCGTGTGATGACGATTTATTGACTCGCGCTCCGAAATTTTTTAGAAAATTCGAACGTTTCCGTTTGGTTCTTAAAATTATGTAAATCCTCAATAACTGTTCATCGAGCGAACATAAAGCTGAGAAACCACAATAAAACAACGCCTCTAGAAATAATAAAATGCGCAGAATTTTTCGTAAAATCGAAATCAATGTTGATTGTAAAAGAAATGAAATACGCTCATGTTTTTCACGTTATATATATATAAATTAGTCTTCTAGCGTTTTTTATGCTACACTGTAGCTATCAAATGTTGAATGAAATAATTTCATTAAACGTTCAGTTCATATAATCAAAATTAATTTTACTTTTTTAAATATTTAAGTAAGTATTACCGAACATAATATAATCAACCATTTAATAATAATTATTAAATATTTAGAAAAGTAAAAATAATTTTTGATCATATTAATTGAACATTTAATCGAAATTATTTCAACATTTGATAGCTGTTAGTAGATTCTTTCTTTAGTATAAGCAAAATTTATCTGAACAAAAGTCTTAATTCATATTTGACTTAAGGTAATCGAAAGCAGCAATCGTTTGCTTTTTAAGGAGAAAATCGTTGAAATGTACATATTGTCCACGTTGCCGCTTCTAAAATCTATTTGATGTAAAGAGAAACGCTTTTACAATATATTTATCTGGCAAAGTTTCTGCGCATGCTGGACAGACAGATATGCACTCTTTCTCTCTCTCTCTCTCTCTCTCTCTCTCTCTCTCTCTCTCTCTCTCTCGTTAAATTTGACTCATACGTACACTCGCGCGCGATCTCTTGCACAGTCGTGTTAAATTTCTAAGTCGTACGTCACGAACGGTAATGAAATTCTTTTAGCGCGTCGCGTCTCGTACGACCGTCTTAATCAACGCGGCTGTCGCCACGAAACGAAAAGAATTAGCATTTTAAATCACGCGCTCCGCGGGTGTTTGCCACCCCGCGCCTTCGCGGCACCGACTTCTTGTCCCTCACCTTCCCTTCCGACGGGCCCCCACATCTCAGTAATTCGTTTATTATTATCGAGGCGGATCGGAAGATTGATCGTCACTCCCCGATGTTTATAATTATTTCGAGCGATACCAAGGCGCGTTATACGTCACCCCGGGATGAACGCGTCTCGCCTCGTCTTTGGTGGACACTCACCCACGAGGACGGGCCCACCTACATATCGTAACGCTCACAAGAATCCACGCACACTGACATATTCGTATGCGCGAAAGGAAGAAAGCGATAAGTTCAACCTCGACGTTTTTTTTTCTACCTGGACGGATAGCTCTCCTCTACCTTCTCCCGATACCCCCCTTTTTTTGAACCGCGCGACGGGATCATCAATCTGCGTCTTGCGGACTCTTTCGAGGATACGCCACGCGTTTGCAAAGATCGCTCAGAGTCCCTGGTGAGGTTTCTCTGATACGCCTGCATCAAGGTTCTCTCTTTCGCTCTCTCCTCCCGTCACATCCCGACAATTTTCACGATTCTTCCGCTTTATCGATGTATCACGGTATTGCGCGACATTCAGCAGACACGTCCGCGCTAATGAAGCCACGTCTCTTTGACGAGTAGCATTATTGTTCATCGAGAGAAAGCATAGCGCGAGATCTTGGCATCGGACAGTTCTTTCATTGTGGCTTCAACGTACTTCACCATGGTTTACGGTATTATGAGTTAGTCCGAGCGACCTTCGACATTGAATTCCGCGATGACTTCACTTGATTGTTACGCGTGAAAAATTTACCGTTAGCAGTTTCCCTCTTTTCAACGAAACAGTCCTTATTAAAGAAATAGAAAATTTCTATATCCTTATTAGAGAAATAGAAAATTTCTATATCCAGTAAGAAAAAAAAGCTGTTTCTTGTCAATTTTAAAATTCCATGATCGACAGCATTCGAAGCTGGTCGTAATTTCATTTAGTGGAGGGTTACGTGAAAGACTCATGATCATTCATAGTCAATATATTCTCATTTCTTTGTTAGTTGGTTAAAATCCTGTTTTGATTTAAAAGAAAAATTCTTCTAAAATTCATTTTTTTTTATTTTTACTTTTTAATACTTTAGACAAAAACGTGCATAATAATTTCTATTTCAATAAATAATAAATAAAAGTAGACGTATTTAAAATTTGATACTTTTATAATAGCTGCAATACAAACAATTTTAAGCAAGATTCTTCTTTCATCTCGAATTTTTATATAGGAATATTGATTTGCATCAATCTCCACGAAATTGATAACGGCTTCATTGAATCAAAGTAAATATTGCTTTTTTTCGAAGATTTAATACTTTTATTTCGTTTGCGAAAAATTCCGGATTATATTCTAATTACAGGAAACCGCATTTTTTCCGACATCGATCCATCACTATAACTCGTTATCGCTATTAAATCATTATAATCACTTTTATCGAGGAATATTAGACTTCTGCAATCATCTTCAAAGAAGATTTATCGTCATTGAACTTTGATATGACTTATTATACGATACGAATGTGCACGCAAAAAATTCACCTTTGTCTCCGCTGGAAAAATTTCTTCGTACTACTTTTGCGTCTCGGAACATACGTACTTATATTTAATAAATGTTATGCAATATAATTTATTCGAATATTCAAATTTCTAAAAATTCATTTTCTAAAAAAATTAACTTTTAGGAGACAAATCTATTTTTAAAATCTTACACTTTTTTCTTGAATAAAAGATTTGTTATAATTTTTTAAATTTTACAGTTTTTTTCTTTGAACAAGATTATTTGTTATAATTCATTATTTTATTTTATTTCTTATTTCAAAATAGGATACTATTTCAGAACTATTACAGTAACTTTCTTATAAAGGTTAAAATTTCTTTTTCTTATAAAATTTTATTTTTCTACTTTTTGGAAACATTTGATATTAACTTATTAAAGAATAACGATTATTAAAAAAAGAAGTAATAAATATAAATATTTAGTATATATTAAATATTTATATTTAATGTACATTTTATGTTTATTATGACAACAAAGAAAAATAAAATATATAATAATAAATAAGCAATGATAAAATTTAAAAAATTGACATTTGTGTTATAGCACCGTTTATGTCAAATACCGATCGACTTTCGTTCCATTTAAATATTGATAATTAAAGATAGCGATAAATCTTCGCTAACAACGGTACAAAATACGGTGGCAACTATCGGGAATCGCGGCGCGGCGCATCAGCCTTGTGGCGAGTCTTTTAACGAGGAGAAACTATGGATCGATGCTGTTAATCCAGCGCGGCGGAGACGGTATCGTCTGATTGCGGCTACGACGTCACGCGGACTGCTAAAGTACGAGCCAAGGCGAACGAGCACTGAGCAGTCGACTCGGACTCGGATAGATGGCTACGGTGGTTGGTAACGGTACCGAATCTGCATATACCGTACCGTATATACACGTTTACGCCGCGCGCACAGTCGGCGCTATCGGGGAACCGCATCATGCTAATTCGCATCCTCCGTCGGCCGTTGAGATTCTCTCGCGCGGATCGTCCCTCGGCAGGACCACGGGCGTCCTGATTTCGCTCGCGAAACCTAGCCAGGTCGATACGCGTCTATTCCTATCTGTCCGGTTTTCTCCTTGTAGAATAACGTCGTTTCCGCGCGTTTAGAGCAATGCTAAACCATGATTACAGTCCGTTGATTTTCAGACGATAAGAAATGTTAGATATTGGTAACATAAAATTAATGGAATGTATATGTCTGCGAGTGAAAACGCGTACGTAAAACAAAATATTAATGCATGTGTGTATATATATATATATATATATATATAATGAATCGTATATTATAGATACACATAAATTGTATACACAGAAAGAACAATTTTGTTGAAGTGTCTAAAAATGTAGCTAAATACAGACCTGTAAATAATTTTATTCATCACTCTGTGTTAAAATAATTAAAAATCGGATAAAAATATATTTTGTATTGATTAAAAATATCGTTCACAAAGATTATTCATATTTGATCAACTGTTATAAATGAAAAAGTCTATCTTTCTTATAATCTTTTTTATGTAAGTGCGTTAATAATTTTTTTTTATTTTGTTAATCTTTTTTCATTTGCCGATTTTTCATTTTATTATATATTTTATTTTCCATTCTTGCAAATGTTCATCCATGATTCTGCAAATGCATGCGCGATATGAGAACGATTTGGAGAAGATGGGCCGAGATGTCGGCGAAGGAGACGAAAAGAAAAAGGAGTCGCAAGTCTCTGCCGATGAATCACTCGTAGCAGTATCGGACGATCTGGACAAGCTCACCCGCATGCTCGGAACATGTTTATCTCCGGTTTCGCGTGTCAACTTCGCATCATTGTACGCTATTTCCCTCTCTTTCTCTCCCTTTCTAGCCTCATCGCTGATGCATCGATATCACGGAAGTGCGGCGCCGCTGTCCGGAGCATTAAATGGGACTTTCGTCGATCCCTCTGGAGGGGACGAGAGGACAACGGACGGACTCTCCCGTCTGGACCTCTCATGTGGTCTCTCTCGCGAAGTAAGGTGAGAGCGGAAAAGGATAGGACCGAAACGACGACGGATGGAGAAGCGACGAGATGAAGAAGGAAGGAAAAGAGGAGAATCCATTCCTTCGTTAGAGCCGCGGGGCGGAGGTTGGCATCCAGGCGCTTCTCAGCGGGGCGCCGTTTCTTCGAGTCTCGGCTCTCTCAGAGCAGGAGAATCTCGTACGTGAAAGACTCCCTTCCTCATCTTCTTCTTCTTCTGCGTCGTCTTCTTCTTCCTCTGCGATCGCTGCTTCTCGTCCGTTCTCCGTTTCGCTTTTAACGTGCCAGCCTCTCCTGATCCCGCATCACTGCTAGCCTCGCGCGAGCTAGAGCGAGTGGTCTCTCTCTTTCTCTCCTTCTTTTTCTCTCTTTTTCTCTGAGTCGCTATCTCTTCCGAGAACACGAGCGCTGCGTCGCACATACGCCCACGCGTTGTTATGAGTCGCAATTTGCTGGGGTACGTCCTAGACGGTGTTCTCTTTTGTCTACAGGGTTTGAGCATGCTCTCAATAATTTCGTTCTCTTGGTTCCGCATTCCGTAGATCGAGAGTTCTTCAAAATATCGTCGAAGTTGCGTCGTCTTTTTAAGATCCGCGATAATTCTAAATCTAATATTATCGATATATTGTATTATCGATATATTGTATTAATAGAGAGTTGAAAACTTGATTCAAAAAGGAATAATTACAAACAAATTAAAACACAGAAAAAAATGGAACCAATGTACTATTTACTTGGAAAAAATATAGAAAGCTCATGATATAATCTTTGCATTAACTTTATATTTTTATAAATAATAATTTTATATTTTTAAAACAGGTAGTTATTTTTAAACTTATTAATTTTTTTATTTAGGATCTTTTTCTACGATAAAAATAATTTTCTAGTATACTTGTCTTGCCTGTGTTTCGTATCCTTAATTGATATTTCTTTTATTAATAATTATCATAACTATAATGTATCATTATAAGTAATTATTATTAGTAATTAAAAATTTCTAGAAAGAAGATAAGTTACGAAGAAATTATTATTCTAAATTACTTGAAGAAATTTAACCTTGAGACGCTTCAAGTTTCCACGTGTATCCAACGAGCGCGCATTAAAATAATTCACATTATTCGCTTCAATACAACTCGACAAGTTGAGGCGCAGATTTGCGAAGGCTCGTCGGCAGCTCGTTCCGGTCGCCTCGTTTTCAGCATTGTCACGCGCACGCGTTGCCCCGTCATTTGCCAATTATCGCGAGTGAAAGCACACTCGAGTAACGCGAAGTAATTGCGTTACGCGGACAGATGAGCGCAATCGCGTACGCTCGCACGGCGGACAATCGCGCAAGAACACGCGCGGTCGTTACTCAACAGAGTAATCGTGTCGTCGTCGTCGTCCACTACTACCTTCTTTCGCATGTATATATATGTGCAGTCCACGGGCGGAAAAAATACGCGGTCCGGTAATAATCGCGGTAATCGCGCCCAGAGAATGCGGCAGAGGTACCTTTATAAGGACATAACGGTTTGCAGGACATCTCGCGTGATCGCACACAGTGGAAAGGCATTGTCGTCATTCGTAATCGAGGCCCGTGTAGGAAATCATCGATCGATAGTCGAAATCGTTTTAAAACGGAAGAATTAAGTTTAAATTTTGTCAAGTTTATATATATATTGTGTTATGCATCGAATATAGGAAATTTATATACATTAATTGAATAAATATATGTACGTTGTAATAATTTTAAGTGGAAGGGTATTATAAGAAGATATACGTTTTTATTAAACATACACACTGATTGTAATAATCATTACCCCAGACCGCAATATTGAACTTCTGTCCTGTGGAAAAAAACATAATACGTAAAATGCAACGAAATTACAAATTCTCTTAGAAATGCACATGTTTCAGCAAAAAAAAAGGGATAACTAAATCCGTCGAAATAGCGTGTCTAGAATTGCAGCGGACATTAACTTCAATGATATGATGATAATGGGGATAATGATGATGACGACGATAATAATGGTGATGCCGGTCGATGAACCGGTACAGCCGAGCGCACAGCTTTCGGCGAAATTTGTACGACTGTGATCGAATCACCGACACCGGCGGCGTCTCACGGGCGATTGTATTTGCGTGTATTTGAACATGCCGTGTTATGGCACGTATATCGCGGCGTGTATTTGCCTTTGCATAATATTTGCAGGCACTTGAGAGTATCGCCGTGAGAGACTCATCCGGGTTCCGGTACAGGTGTCATACCTCTCCGTAACATTCGTATCGCCGGTGATTTCTTGGAAGTGGCTAGCGCATGTAGCGAAGTAGTGTACGCGGTTAAATGAGCGCGTTACGTATCCCTAACTAAATCTCTGCTGCGAGGCACGAATTGCTCCAACGGTCTCTCGGTGAAACGGACCGTTAGCTACGCAGTGGTTGGCACGAGCGAAGTCCGAGAAGAGGACCTCTGTTTGTTACGTCACGCCTGTCTGATGAGGATGATCGCCCTGAGCGACGTAGAAATTCGCATTATAGACATGCATGGCGCAACCCGTTTGTCAGATTTTTTTATCCTGCTGATCAGAAATGAATAAAAGAAATGAATAAAAGTACCCTTGATGCTTAGGATATTCAAGGATGATTGTTATTAATCTTTTACATGTGATCAAGGTTAACGATATATTCGTCGCTAATTGCATGCGTCAGAGTCTTATCTTGTGTTAATCGTATGAAACATCGATATAATAATTTATATAAACATACTTATGGTGAATGGATAGGTATATGTATGTTTGAAAATGAGCTAGGTAGGTTTAGATAGGTGATATTTCAACCAAAGGATTGCGTACCGAAAAGTGAAAGAGCCTGGTTCTCTTTTATGCCGGAGTCGCGAACTCGATGACGCGTGACTGCATAGATAAATCTCATTGCGCAACAGGCTTATCAGACTCCCTGCATACGTTGAAATTTTCCTACAAACCTCGAGACACTTTAAGGAAAGGATAGATGAAGGTCATACATAAAACTAGGACAAGTTAAAGCGTTGGCTTTTAACATTTAGCTTTAAAGTGAGATGTACAGGTGCAAATAATTCATGAAAATTACTTTAAAAGATTTGTAATTTGCATTTTAAAGAGTAGAGAGAAATGGATTCATTTAGATCTGGTTCCGTCAATGTAAACTTATATATAACTTTAATCTCAGTTCCAAAAAAAATTTATTCTTCATTTTTTTTAATTCTTTCTAAAAGAAAAGTTAGAAAAAGATAAACAGTAAGTGAAATTAAATAATTATATTATATATATATATATATATATAAGAGAAATTTTATTTTCAATCGAAAAGAGGATCTTGGTGTTTAATAACATGCAAATTTTTATAAATATGATGCTTATTAACATTATTATTAAATTGACGATCAATCTAATTCGAGATGTTAATATTGGGTTGTTCGGAAAGTTCGTGCCGATTTTGAAGGAAAATTGAAACGCAGAGAATTTAAATTTTAGTATACATTTATTAAATTTAAATCTTTTGCGGCACGAACTTTCCGGACAACCCAATATTTAAGTTTTAATTTGTGATTGCATTTCAAATCTGACAAATAGTATTGGCGTGTTTATAAAACCGAAAAATATATTTGTAAAAATTTGCATATAAATATTATTGATCACCAAGATCAGCTTCAATAAAAAATAGGATTATTTCTTTTAATTGATGTATTCTTTATTATTTAATTTTTATTTATAATTGTAAGTAGAGCATAGTTGATATATTTTATATTTTTAAATCATTTTTCTAATTTTTCACGTGTAATATTTCAAGATGTTCGAATTCCGCAAGCTCGATCAACTAACTTATTCGCCGTCTTGATCCGTCTCTCGTGCAGATCTCGGGATAAGATGAGAAAGAGATTGTACCGTGTAACGTGAAAGAGAGATCAGCATCTTAGGTAAAGACGAATCTTCACATTATCAAGCGTTTCGACGCCTTCGTTTCTGTTTTTAGCTGTGCAAAGGGG
>Ga0157363_1007659_pt1 | contig 10233 bp, 8 predicted proteins | sample AttsexASBM1_FD_111477 | JGI IMG/M metagenome (GOLD analysis project Ga0157363, IMG submission 111477) | Fungus gardens microbial communities from leaf cutter ant in Ribeirão Preto, State of São Paulo, Brazil - Atta sexdens ASBM1 | ecosystem: Host-associated > Fungi > Mycelium > Unclassified ...
ATATACTCTCTTTCCTGAAAGCTTTTATATATTTTATACAATTCTTTTGTATAATTACTATTCTATTATAGATTGATGTATATCCGAGAAAATACTTTATAAAAAGTATCTTCAGAAAACTGATTTTGACTTTGATGTATGTACATCCGTTAGCATCATAAAATAAGTAATACCATAAAAGAAAGGACAAGGCTAATGCTGAAAGAAAATGCCAAATGGCATAAGAATAAAAAAAGTTCAATAATGCGCGAGTTTATTGTACCGATGGCTGATGTAAAAGTCCAAGAAACAATTAATTTTATTCATGAAGAAGTACAGGCTGCTCTTTAAAAAACAGCAAAAGAAGATATAAATCGCGGATGGGAAAAGAATCCTTGTGGCAAAGCTATAAATAAAATGTTTATATTAACTCAAATTAAAAAGTTCTTAGTTTTTTACACGACCGCGAAAAAGAGAAAAGAGAGAGAATGTATATACCTTCATCATTTATGTAAAAAAATATGTATAAAGTTAAATTAGACATAAATATAGCTAATAAAAACGCAGTGAAATTGCCTTGTTGATATTTCCGAATATCGCGAGTCCAACATAATATAAATTTTCTAATACAAATACTATGAATTTATAGTATAAGAATCTTGCTGAATAAAGCGATCGAAGTATTTGGAGTAAGTGCCATACCGCAGTATGCCTTGCGTTTGATTCTCTTACAAGATATCAACAGCACACAAAATAAAAAAACATACCTGCAATGTATTATTCTTTTAAAAACGCCTCTGTGAAATTTATATTCCACGTAATGTTACGTTCCACGTAATTGTACAATTAGAAAGAATTCAGATAGTCAATCATGATTTAAGGATATATTCTCGTTTGTAAAGCTAAAGATTATATTATTATTCAGGAATTTTTTTAAAAGAAATGAATTAATATATTAATATGAAACTTTTTGAAACTTTATTTATACAAAATAGATATTTAAAAATTATTTTTTTGTGTCCATATGTATCATACAAAAAAAAATACGCGGTGATACGCAAGATGTATGAAAAAATTTCTTTTTGACGCGTTGACATCATTCCGTTAATTCTAGTAGCCTGAAATCAAAAAAAACCAAAGAAATTATTAAATTGTAAGAATTACACTATTACTGAAACTAGAATATGAAACAAAAATTGAAAACGGTAATGTTTTGAAAAATTTGTATTGATTTTCACCTATAAATTTGTTTGGTTTTTTTTTATATATAATAAAATGGAATAATCGTAAATTAAATTCCGCAGTTCTAGTAATAAAAGAACGTATACTTAATGGATACGTAAAAATTCAAGTCGGACGCTTAATTCCCGAGATATTATGTCAACACAGTTGAAAAATACTGTTTTGAGAAAAATGCATTTAAAGTTTCAACTACGATTTACAAATAGATTAATTGTAAATAATAACCTGCAGCTATTGGCTTTGATAATATATTTTCACTATCAACTTCCGAAAATGCAATAAAAAAATCGATTTTTTTGACCTGAAACGAGAATATTCCCTTAACATATTAGATAAATTATTATGTAATTAAAAATAATATTATATTGTTGACGCGGGGAGGTGGAAGAAGAGGGAAGGAAGACATACACGCACAAATATATAAAATGTATATTTATTTTCAAAGAAAACATTGTATAGAAGACTTTAACATTGTGAATGATGTACTATGCAACTGTCGCAAACATATTACTTCATGACAGATGCAAAAATGTATATACTTTAAATGTAAAACGTTAATCTTTTTTTCTCTATATCAATTTCTTTTTTCTACGTTTTGCGGGATACACACACACACACACACACACACACACACACACACACATTTTTTTTTCACTTTAAAACATTATCACATACATTTTTCATAAAAAGTGCCATCGAAGCACTGGAATTAAAATTGGTTTTGTAGCAGGCAATTTATGGAATCGCATTCGTTCATACATTCATTTGACCTAATCGACATCACATGCATTCTTTGGTACAGACAATATCCACATACACAAGCTCTCCTAAGAGCCTTTTGTATATTTTATATACAAATTCTTTCGTGGAATTACTATTCTAAGAATTTTACAATTCTAATATATGAATTGTAACTCTACATTTGAGAAAATACCTTATGTAAAATTATAAAATTTCATAATTTTCACTACGTAGAAATCTTCAAAAAACTGGTATTTGACTCCGATGTACATCCGTTAAATCATCATCTAAAGTAAGTAATACCATAAAAGAAAAGAACATAGCTAATGCCGAAAGAAAATGCCAGATGTCATGAGAATCAAAAAAGTTCAATAATGCGCAAGGTTTATTATATAAGCGGGATTGAGCTGGTGTAAGTGCCCAAGAAATAGTTTTATTCACGAAGAAGTACAAGGCTGCTCCCCAAAACAGCATGGATAAGAAAATATAAATCGCGGGTGTAGGTAGAATTTTTTCCCTGTGGCAAAGCTAGAAATAAGATTTTTCATATTAATGCAAATTAAATAACTTTTAGTTTCTTATACAGTCACAAAAAAGAGAAAAAAAAAGAGTATGTACATACCTTCATCATTATGTAAAAGAATGTGTATAAAATTAAATTGGACATCAGTATAGCTAGTAAAAATGTAGCGAAATTGCCTTGCTGATACATATTACCAAATACCGCAAGTCCAACGTTACATAAATTTGCCAGTACAAGCATTATAAATCTTGCGGGATAAAGCGGTCGGAGTAAGTGCCATATGCCGCAGCGCGCCTCATGTTTGAATCTCTGCAAGATATCAAATGGCAAATGTGTCTTGCGATGATACGGTAAAATCAAGGAGACACGTACCTGCACCATTCTTTTAAAAGCGCCTCTGTCAAATTTGCATCGACCCATATAATATATTTGTACAGTCAGAAAGAAACATATTAGTAAATGCAGGATGGAAAATATTATCAAAAAGATTTTGGAACCATTTAGAACTCCAATCAATCCTGCGAATATTATAACAGCTAACATTCCAAATGTTACCGGTGCTCTAGCATTTATATCAGGATGACGATTTTGATAAATCTTGATCATACAGAGAACCGCGATTACGTACATGAAACTGGTGTCTAGAAATTAAATAATATTTAATACCAAAGACAATACTTTGTTTTTAATACAACTTACCAAATTGAAAATTGCTACGGCTAGGGCATACGTGGTAACTGGCCGACAATATACCTTCCATTATTAATGCAGTGCCCATTGCATAGAATAAACCATAATGTTGTGGTATGCCGTAGCATTTAATTTTTTCTTTATCTAGTTCATTGTGTTCCCGAGAATAAGTCAAAAATATAAATAATAAACCCAGCATAACGTATCCAAAATTTGAGAATAGGTGATTGAAGTCGGACAGCAAACCCAGTGGATGAGCGCATAGGAAATTGTAATAGCACATGTCTTGATTTCCAGTTGTATGAAGGACACGCTGATATGTCACCGCCAATTGTACGACCGGCAGTGTATAGAATATCGCGACAGTTGTCAAGTAATATAAATATAAACGAGATTTATGTCGCAATATTCTTGGTTCTTTGCGAGCGAGATCACAGACCGAGAGAATGACCTTTGTTCGTATCACATCCTTATCAGAGAGAGCATCCTCCATTAGATCTATATCATCCTCATCTAGGGATGAGTCTTCTTCCGTAGAATTCAATTGTTTTGGACTATTCTGACAAAATATGTAATACAACATTCAATTACAAACATTAAAATTATTATGAATGTACTTTGCAAAATGCATAAAACATGTACAACTACATAGGATGAGGCATATTTCTTTTTATTTTATTAACACACTATAAATCCGCTTTGAAACTCTAAAACTTTTGTTCGAAACCTTTTTTTGTACTTCTTTAATTTTTGAGATATTCACATTTTATGTGCCTCATTCTGCATGAAATATTAATCCGTTATAATTAGTTACCTCTTCTACCATTGACGGACTCGGTATATGTTCATTAAAATCTTGGTTTTCATTTATCGAGTCTTGTGTCGCAAATTTCTTACTTTCTCTGATACTGAACACTATTACAGCCGTTATATAAATGATACAAAAACCTAATACAATTGCTGCTGCTGACACCGATGCGACAATATAATCCCGTTTGGTAATAGTTGGATTTACGATTAATGTAACATTTTTAGTACGAAGAGGATTACTATTAGACAATCCATTACAGTCAGTGTCTTCTCCTTTGACAACAAGTACAACGAAGAATCCTAACGGATAAGCTTCTCTCTGAAACAAGTATTGTAATAAATCTATTTTTGGAATACCAACGTTTCATGAATCTTGCAGTCCACTTTATCAGGGCAAAGAGCAGATACTAAGTATCAGGCTGCTTCTCGCCCTGATGAAGTGGACTGCAACTCACGAAATGTTGGCATGGTTTCAAAAATGGATCTGAACATGAAGAAAACCCGTAAAATGCATAATCTTTATATAGAAAGCACCTGTGGAAGTCTCAAGAATATTAAGTATTATAACAATTTCATGTTGACAGTTATATATAATACTGTTATATTATAATAACATATTATAACAATTTTATATCATCGTTGTATATACAGAAACATGGAAATCGGGTGATTTTTAAAATTAAATAACAACATGAAATACAATTTAGATATTATTTTCTTATTATATAAGATGAAATATGTTAATCAGGTGCAAAAGCTGAGTACTCAATGAGCAGTTATAACTGAATGCATCCAAAGCAGCTCAATAAACGTTCAGTGATTCTTTAATATAATTAATTCTTGTCTTTATTTCTTCGCTGGATAGAAACCAATCATAATAAAGAATCATTGAGCTGTTTGCTAAACGCAGTTACATTGTTCAAATATACTCAAATATACTCAAATGATATTCTATTTTTTAATGTTATATAATAAGAAATAAATTAATATTTAGTTATTTTGTGTATTATTTTATTTTAAAAATTGCTAGATTTTCATGGTCTACCCTGTATAAAATCAATACATCAATCATATATCGAAAAGATTATTATAATTCAACTTACCGGTACTGTAATACCTCCTCTTCTACTTACAGTCTGCCAGTGTCCAGAAAACTCAATATTTCGTTCCAAATCAAATACAGGACACTGGAAAGGAAAGACAGAGATTTGTAAATATTGATTTTATTAAGAACTATGTCATGCATTTTATCATGCCTTACAGATGTATTCTGTACAGAAACAGTCATACAGATATCATTGTCTGATTCCACACGAACAATGACTGAGGAATTTTCCTCCTTTGAGAAGATGTAGCCATAATATATAGGTTCGGATGGAGAAATTTGTACTTCTACTTTTTTTCTGGAACTACAAAGAATAAAATGTAAAAATTTATATGCGAGCGTATTTTTGGTATGTTTCTTAATGATGTTGTATTTGATACTACAAATTATTTGTATTTATATGATAATACAAATACATGCCTTAAATAAAAGTCCATAACTTCCACCACACTAATAGAGAAAGTGATATTCTCATGACTGGCTGTGGAAATACCGACAATAACATGTTCATCATTATTTTGTGCGTATCGATAATACTTTGTGGAGCACAGAGTACGACTAGTTTTATTATATATCACAGTATCTAAATCCGCGCTGTTGACAAGTAAAGGTATTTGCCAGGACAGAATACCTGTTGTTTGACGTACTACTATTATCAATGGCAAACTATGAGTCGCATTGCTTTCTATTGTAATCCTAGCAGTTTCCAGACTTACCTACAAATATATCATTAATATAATTAAATATAACAAATGTAAATATATAAATAAATAATATAAATAAATGTAAATAATTTTTTTAATCAATAATAATAACAGTACAATATATTTTGATTAATTTTTTGTTTTTCAATAAATAACGAAAATTTCTTGTAGTTTTTTACATTAAAAGAAGATACATTTTTCTAAAAAAAAATTTTATCACCCTTTAATTTTTAAAAATTTTGCTCCAAATTTATCATATAATAACGCAAATTTGTACCTATAAAAAATTTTAATATTTTTTTAACAAAAATAAAAGGAGTAATGTAAAATCCTTTTTATTGTTTGTACAATTTAAAGTAATATATTAAAATAAAATTTATTGGAAATAATTTAATGTAAAAAATTATATCAATTTACAAAGATTTTTCAACACCTAAATGATTTTTATTTTATTCCATAAAGAAAATAGTAAATTGTTTAAATTTTTAGTTTTTTCAAAAATAAAGTTGATTTGCAAATATCTGTAAGTAATGAAACTTTTTTTTTTGAGGCTTTTTATTTTCTTGATAATCATCATTCAGGTGTTAAGAAATAAAAATCTTGTAGTATAAGTAGAAGCAATGTAAGTAAAAGATATTTACTCAATGAATTAGTTTTAAGACTTACATTACTAGCAGGATACAAAAACACATATTCAACCGTAGAATTTATAGTTTCATTATAAGAATGTTCATATTTTGCCTCTACAACGATTGGAGAAAAAGATGAAGATGATATTGTGCTTACAGTATTAAGAAGCGATAATACAGTAAACAATTTCAAAGCGTTTTGCATCTTTATTGCTAGAAAAGAGACCAAATGATTAGAACAAATTTTGTTAGACAAGAGATGAAATGATGTGAACAAATTTAAATAAACATGTAGTAAACTTCGTAATATATATGTTTATAAGATAAAAAAATTATACAATTTAGCTACAGTACATAAAAAATCTATAAAATTAGGCTTATTCGACGCGTTTTTATGAAACAGAAGCAGAAATAAACGTCGTTCTTCCTTAAGAATAGAGATATTAAGCGTTGAAGTGGACGACTATTGAGGTTAGGAAATCTGTCACAATTACGAAATACTGCGACACAAGCATGTACAGATATATTGCATCCTGCGATCTCATTTTCATGTTCTATCTCTATTAACAATATGGCCATATGCGCGTGCGTTGATATTTCTCGAAATTTGAATTTAACATTTTGAAACAAGCGCAATAAATTCATTAGAAAAAAAACATGCGTTAAAATGATCTTTCGCTGTTTTTCCTATTGTTGAGAATATGAATTATAACATCGATCTGTTGATAATTACATTAAACTAAACGCAAGAGATGGCATATTATTTTCGAAAGTTGCTCATCTATTAAAAGTTTTGAACATTATTGTTGTTCTTCCTTTTTTTACGGATCTTGGTAGGTATCAAGCGATCGTGTCAATTGGCGTTACAACAGCTATATTTGATAATTTTCTCGTTTCAGATAAGTTTAGAATAAGCAATTTGTCACTGTACGAAGTACTAGAATTGATCTCTGCTTATTTATCTCAATATTAAGATTAATGTTACATTATGATATTTTTTGAAGCTTTTGTTCTTCTCTTGTTTTCTTTCCGATTGTAAGTTTCTTAAATGTAATAATAATAATATCTTGGTAGAGTGGCCTCGACTATAAGCTGAGTCGATACGGCCAGACTCGGAATGGCATAGAGTAGTCAATTAAAAATTATCCAATTAAATGTCACTGGACTTAAATGAATCGTGTATTCATTTTATTTAGAAACTTTCAACAGCTATGTGTAAAAAATTGTAAACCGTGAACAATTTCACACGAGTTTATAGGTATAAGAAATTTACTAGATATAGACACAACAAAGATACCAACAGCACAGTATATACAGCAGCACTAAGGCACTATAAATGTGAGTATTCGCAATATCCGCATTTTTACTCCTTTCCCGACTCCTTGCTCTATTCCCGACATTCTGTCGTTGGTCTGAGAAGGTTATGATGTTACGGTTGTTATAGGTTATAGCTTCTAAGCTATTGAAAACTTTGTAGTTTCGTATTTATATATTTTCGCACTTCGAAATTTTATCATAAGAGACTAAGAGACAAAAAGAAAGATATAAAAAAATTGAAATATTATATATTAACGAAAGCAAAAAAATTTATAAAATGCCTTGTTGCATTGCGGTAAATGTGTAATAATCAATAGATCAGAAAAAAGTATTCGATTATTTAAATTTCCTGCAATAATTGCAATAATATTCACAAAAAATTTAAATTATTGAATACGATAACTTGTTGTATTGCTGTAAAATAAATACATGATTTATGAATAAACATCACTACATTTCCTTGCAAATGAGAAATTTTAATCCTTTTCTTCAAATTGAAGAAAAGACATACATGACATATATATTTGGCACCTTATCTAGAAATAACCTGAACGCCAGACACTCTTCAGGTCCTGCTAATATTATGATAGATATTTAACTGATTTTGAGAGCAAAAATGGAATGAAGCTACAAAATTTCAAGCAGCGAATACAAATCATAACCTGTAAAGACCATAACCCGTCACAACTTAGTAATGGAATGGGGACAAAGCAAGGAGTGGAAAAAGGAAAAAAAAGATTGGACGCGAATATCTATATTTCTAGTATTCTAATAGTAACTTTCTGTCAGCACCTTTGATGTTAATAGAGGTTTGTTGCAACATGCCTGAAACGCTCCGATACGCGTCATCGGAACCAATATGGCGACTAGATGTTCGCATCGCATTAGAGCATACTCCATGAATCAATTAAGAGCTCCATTTACCTCAGAAGATGGTACGATTGGGGCCATGTTAAGACTTAAACACTAGGCAATAGGCACAGAGAACAGGGAATAACGAGCTGTCCAATCAATGCTCTAGGATATAATATCGAATTTACATACCAGAACTCTGATTGGACGGCTTGTTATTCCCTGTTGCCTGTGCCTATTTGCCTGTGCCTATTGTGTTTAAGCCTTTACGCATGCGCAATGATTGAAAACATATCGCAAAAAATATTTCAGATTCATTTTTGTATAAAAACATATTTAATAAATGTTTTTGATATAAATATAAAAATATAATATAATAATATAATAATATAATATATAATATAATAATATAATATATAATATAATAATATAATATATAATATAATATTAATAAAATAAAATAATAAACTAAAATAAAAAATAAAATAAATAAAATAAAAAGAATAAATAAATGAAATAAATAAAAGTATTGGGAGTACAAACAGTTTGGTTCGTTTCCCTAAAGACGCTCCAGCTGTGAATGGTTCATAGTGACAGCTGATTTTGGCGGTTTCAGAGAGGTTAGACATCTGCTAATAATATTCAATTTATATCGCTTTGAGTTTTATACAAAAACTTTGATTTTTACTGTGTTTGAAATGTCGAATTTTGTGTTAATCAAGCAGCATTTGCGAGAGGTTTTGATTTTTTGCTTTAATTGGAAGAAAAGTGCGGCTGAAGCCCATCGAATGCTTGTCGTTTATAGTGACACTGCTCCAATTGATAAATCATGTAGGGAATGGTTTCAAGGATGGAGATTTCAGCGTTGAAGACGAGCTCTGGACAGCCAAAAAAATTCGAAGACAAAGAATTAGAGGCATTACTCGAAGAAGATCAGAGTCAAACGCAAGAGGAGCTTACAGAATCATTGGAGGTAACTCAACAAGCCGTTTCTATACGATTGAGAGCCATGGGAATGATTCAAAAACAAGGAAATTGGGTGCCTTATGAACTGAAATCGAGAGACGTTGAAAGGCGATTTTTCACTTGCGAACAGCTGATTCAAAGACAACAGAGAAAAGGTTTTTTGCATCGGATTGTGACTGGAGATGAGAAGTAGATATTCTACGACAATCCCAAGAAGAAAAAATACTACGTTAAGTCCAGTCAATCGTTGCCATCGACCTCAACACCACGGCCGAACATTCATGGTTCGAAAATCATGCTCTATCTGGTGGAACCAAAAGAGTCTTGTTGACTATGAGTTGAAACCTGGCGATTGCATTACGGACGATCGATATCGGCTACAATTGATTCGTGATTTGAGCCGTGCATTGCGAAAAAAACGGCTACGAAGGAATACGAGCAAAGATAAAATTCTTCTTCATGACAACGCTCGGCCTTATGTCGCTAAAGTCGTAAAAAAATATTTAGAAACGCTCAAATGGAATGTTTTACCGCACCCGCTGGGTTCTCCGACATTGCTCCTTCTGATTACTGGTTGTTCCGAAGGATGCAGCAAGTCACCGGTTCACTTCTTTCGCAGAAATCGAAAATTGGCTCCAAAATTGGATCGCTTCCAAAGACGAGTCATTTTTTCGA
>Ga0157363_1007660_pt1 | contig 10233 bp, 5 predicted proteins | sample AttsexASBM1_FD_111477 | JGI IMG/M metagenome (GOLD analysis project Ga0157363, IMG submission 111477) | Fungus gardens microbial communities from leaf cutter ant in Ribeirão Preto, State of São Paulo, Brazil - Atta sexdens ASBM1 | ecosystem: Host-associated > Fungi > Mycelium > Unclassified ...
ATCCTTCGAGATGCGATAATCGAAGAGTTATCAATGCTTACATATTTGCGATTTTAAACTGTAGATATATTCTACTTATATTACAATTTTATATCGTTAGTAATTAAAGCTTAATTCAAAATAACATCGTGCAAGCAAATAAAATGCAAGCAAGCATGCAAAATATGTGATTTTTTAAAATTTAAATATCAAAAACAATAATTTTTTTAGTCAATATATTTATATAGAATTTAATTTAATTGACCCGTTAATAAATATGCATAGTAAGTATAGCTGCATATTTTGGTCTGATTTATTTCTGTCTTTTACATGGTTCTATTATAAATAAGTTTTTAGATATTTCTGTAAAGAAAGAAAGAAAGAGAGAAAAAGTAAATAAGTAGAAAAAAATTTTTCGAACTTATAACAAAAAAAAATGGAAAATTTAAGGAAAAAGCGTTAAATATTGTACAAATTACACTGCTTAAGAATAAATTAGGCAAAAAGGAATAAATGACATTGATGAACACCAAAAATGAATTCCATAGTCTCGATCGTTTAGATTATCAATTGAAAAGAGTTTTAAGATATAATTAAATGTCAATTTTTCGATTTTAATGCGCTTTAAATGTTACATTATACAAAAATAAAAGACATATTTTATTATAAGTACTCAATCGCATTTTAATGGGGTGAAATTCTTTCTTGAAAAAAATCAGTTTTTTTAAATGTATATATCATCTAAGCTAAGATGAGATATAAAGATATAAAACAATGTTTTAATAAAACACTGGTTTCAAGAATACTTTATAATATTAATAAGAAAATTTTTTTAATAAAAAAGTTTTTAAATTTTTTAATCGTTATTAAGAAATATTTTTGAAATCATTCAACTTTCAATGAAAACATTTTTTTATATCTTTGACGATATAGACTTGTTAGACAATATTCACTCAGAAAAAAAGAAATCGATTTTTCAAGGAAGGATTTCATTTTTTTAAGTTCAATTACGATGAATGCTTATAAAAAAATATGTCTCTTATTTTTGTATTTTAACATATTCAAAGCTTATCAAAATCAGAGGAAAACTTGATTATGTTTGCATGTTATTCAAAATCAATATTAAAGTTTATATTGTTACAATTTTTATTGTGAGTATAATTAAAAAAAAAGGAAGAATCGTTTAAAAGGTTTTAAAAAAGCATTGACTTGTACGCACATTCGAGAGGACTCCGTTTATCTAAAAATCGATTGCCTATATTATTTTTGCCGACAGTTCGCGCACAAAAATTATTGCCTACAGCTCGATTGCCCACATGCATTTTTGCGCATGTCCGTACAAATATTATCCGTATAAATATATTATCCGTATAAAATTAAGATTAAATTAAGTAAGAAAATAATTTATATTTTTAAAGCAAAGAATAGTACATATCAAACTGTCGGCAAAAGTGATGTAGGCAAACGATGCTGCAGGCAATCGATTTGTAGGCATAAAAAGTTATCTCTGCATATTCTTATTCTAGGTTAAAATAGCTTGACCCGAGATTATAGTTTTTTTTTTATTTTTTCGCTATTTTATCATTTAGTTATCGTTGATAACTTGATCACCTATCGTAACTTACACATTGGTTACCTACGTTTTACCTACGTTTCATTTGCGAGCTATCACTATATATGCAGTATTATATCACATATCTTTCTTTGCATCGTATTTTATTAATTTCTATCCCGTGTGACAATGTTTTGTGTGAACATACAATTGAAACGCAAATAAAAGATACAAAAATAAACTTCGTTGGCGACCAATATGGCATATTATATGGCATTTTATCAAACTCTTGAAAACTTCTTGACCTTATCCATAACCAAATTATATTCAGCCAGCCATTCATATTTAAAGCTAAATTTTCAAGGCGGAGACTCTGTGAACAGAGAAGGATATTAAAATATGGCGCTTTGGAGAGACGGACATTGAGGCAAGTGCCGCGTCAAATTCTTTCCAAGAAACAGGATGTGCCCGAAACAGAAGGAGCGGCACGGCTTCGACAAAGCAGTTTGACTTCGTTGAGGAACGAATTGCTAGCGGAGCTCTTTTTGACCTTGAAATTGGAATTTCTTGAATAATTTGAATTTTCTAGCATAAACTCGATTTAGTAAGTCGAATCAAGATAATTTTTATACACGTTACAAATATGTATATGAAAACGAAATACCGACGAAATACGATATAACTGTGGTCTAAATTAAACGTCATTTACTTATTCAGGACACAATTTTTAATTTTTAAGCCATCACGTTTCTTACTATAGTATATCATATCTTACATCAAGATTATGTTTGTTACAATCTTAAACAATGTACTTAATTAGATTACAAATATAATATGATAATTAATAACTTAATTGTATCAATTAAGATCCGCGTACGTTGCACATGTCAGTTATGTTTATTTCTTGTAGTTTAAGAATAATTTTTTATACTCAAAAGTGTTTGCTATATTGAAATCTATAGTCAATGTTCAACGATAATAAAAATAATGCCGCAAAAATTTAGATATTTCGATCCATCTTCTACATTTTGTACAAAAATTCTGTTTTATTTTCTATAACCTTATTTCTCACATTAAATTACATATGTCAAACTGTTTACTAAGTAAATATATTGTATAGTAAAATTAAGATATTATTAATTATTTATAACCAGAATAATGAGCACAAGCAATTTTACAACAATTTTATAATAATGAAATTACTCATATTAAAATTTTCTTCGAAACTATTTCTACAGATTTTTAATTAATGTAATATTAATTCTTACGTATTAATTACCTTTATAATGTGTTGGAGTTTTCTTGTTAATCTGACAAATTGTCAAAACTGTAATTTGTTATTGTTATTTATATGTTAGACTAAACTAGTGTTTTTAATTGATTTCTAATTTAATATTATTTTTATAAGTATTTTCTTGTAACTTTATACATACATTACGGCTGACTCTTACATTATTATGATAATTAATGTATTTGCACTCATATGCAATTTAAAAATGAAAAAGTTTTTATCGGCATATATATCAAAATATAAATTATTTGGGCATTATATGAACATTATATAATACATTTATATAAAATGTGTGAAAATATAATTAAAAATACTAAAATGAAATGAATTTTTTATGGTTTCAATAAATAATCATACCGTATTTACAAAACATTTATTAACTCTTGAGACAATTTAAATAAAAATTGTCGATTTTAACATTAAATTTTTTTTACAATAAATTTTTTGAAAATCTTTATTTTTATCTGTTTTTTGAATGGTTGCATCGACACACATATGTATTGAAAGAGAGAAAATAGCAACAAAACACAAAGACGATAATGATCCTTCATAAGAAATTATTTCTATATTTATTTCAATCCATACCTTCAAACGTGTACTGTAGGAAAATGTATAGTATGTTGGGTCTGACTATGCTTATGACCTTTCGTGCTTTCTTCCGTGCTCAAATCTTTAAGATATATTTTTTTAATTAGTACTCGTTATAAGTAATGACAATATTAAAATCAAGATACATAAGCGCATCATCTAGAATTTACGACATTCTTTAAACTTCTACGATGCATTAACCTCAGGTCATCGTATTTAAAACATTGTTATGCGCGTATGCCATTTAAAACTTATTCTCTAAATCTGAATCAGTCTCTAATTACTCAGTAGTATACTTGACAGTGGATAATCAGTAAATTTTAGCTAAAAAAGGAAGAATGTTTGAACATTATATAATTAAAATACTGATACCTGCACGTTAATTTTTCAATTTTTTAATATCATATTCACTGAATTTACGGATTAAAATAAAGTTAGTTAGATCACATAATAAAGATTAGATAGGGATCTCACATTTCATTCATTAACTACTAGATATACTGATATCAATGTCAAGTCATTATCCTGATGAACTATACTGATTCAGATTTAGAGAGTAAATCTTTCTTGAAAAATACTGTCCTAAATGTTTATGTTTTTAACACCGAAATTGACTGGAACGATTTCGCGTATATAAGACTATCAATTAGATTATGAAGATTAGAAATAACCACTAATGATCATTATAAAACTCACACGTATTTTATGTCTTTTGAAACATAGAAGTTGAATTCATACGGAATTAAAGGATCATTAAAGGAAAAGTATTCGGCGAATATAAAAAGACAAGGGATTGAATCATCTTAGAAGATTGATCAGCACAGCAAAATTAAAGGGCCATAACTATTTACAAGGTTTATATAGATGTATATAGTCTAATCTACTAAAAATGGATTTGCATAAATCAAATAGTGAAGAAACTAACGAAAACAAAAGAAGTGTCTGTCCATTACTCATATTAGTAAAAATATTGAAAAATCATTCTGGACAATTGCCTGCTTTGCTTGAGATATAGTTTTTAAACGAATTCTCTCTGAAACTATTCCTTTAACATCATTCCAATCAAGAATGTTTATTGAAAGCATGATGAGGATTCATGCATGACATGCTATTTTAAATAATCCTATTTACTAAGAAAGCTTATTTTATAAGTACAAAAGGCAAAAGAGAAGAGGAATATATTTTTTCCAATAATATGCGATTTTATATTGATGTCATGATTATATGCTTTTTGTATATTGTGCTAGTAACTAAAGTTGAAAATGTCTCGTCTGCAGTGAATAATTTAATGGCAATTGTGGGAAGAAAATATCATGTAGCTTATTTAAATATCTTTGCCCCAATATTAATTAATGAAACTAAAATAGTAATCGCTTATCCAAATGTATTTATAAATCTACTGTGTTGTTTCAATAATAAAATTAATTTTCCTGCTTCTAAAATATCGTACATAAATATTATACATAAATGGAATCTCACTAATATCTTTTGTGCACCGTGGTTAACTTTAATTATCCTCGTAATTGAGTCCGAGTATAGAAACTCACTTGCATTGCTTCTTGCCATGGCTGTTGCGTTAAATTCCTATGACAAACTTTTTTATGTATCAACGAATTGTTATACACTTCTGAAGTATTCTCTAAGAATTTTAAACTAATGATGTGCGTAAATTGGGGTATCATATATAAGAAAGAAAATATATATAGATTTGCTCCATATTTTATTTTATAAAAAAGCTATAAAATTAATATTATCAATTAAAGTAAACGATAAAAGCGTAAAATATACGCTTCATCAAATATAGACGTGTTTAATTATTCTCTATTGTTGAAAAAAATTAATAATACTCCAGGAAAGAATGATTCATATATAATTATATGTAATAATATAAAATTATATATAATTATATAAAAAATTGACATATTTTATATATCTATTTTTTCCTGGGACAATGTGAAGAATTAATAATCATTTTGCTTGATTACTCTTTAAATTTGAATCAGTGGATAGTCACTAATTACCCAGTAGCAGTTCACTCAGTGAAGTTTAATTAAAAAAGGAAGAAAGTTTGAGCAAAAGAATATAATTAAAATACTGACATTTGCATATTAATTTTAATCTTTTAATATTACATTCACTGAATTTATGTACTAAAACAAGATTAGTCAAATTACATAATAAATATTAGATAGGTTAGGGATCTCACATTTCATTCACTGATTATCACTGGCATATTTGATACTGATATTAATGATTATTCTAATTCAGGTAGAAAATAATTAAAAAGCACTTAAAGAATAATAATTCGTTTCAATAATGCAATTTTGTAAGTATTATCATATAAATTATAAATAAGTTAATTAATTGTACAATAATAATTAGGAAATGATAATATTGTCTAATAAATTTCAATCCATTTCTAAATTATTTAGAAGTAGATTTCTTCGACGGAAGGTGTCTTGGGTAATAAAAAGCACAGCGCAACATCATTATTATAGATTTTTAATTAATATAAGACGTTTCTCTAAAAGGATTGTTTTTTTTAGTTTTGTTACATGTCAAACTTTTGATTTATTAAATTGATGAGTTAACGCGTCAAAATGATGATATCGATGTCGATTTAACATTGATTTGATATTTGATAAATAATAATCATATTTCGCTGAATAATTATTACAGATTTACTTAAATGTAATTTTTAAAACCATATATGTTTTTACACCAAAAATATTTTGTACAAGTTATTTTATGATTTAATCTAACTTAAAGATGCAAGAGAAAATTAAAAGACACTTTTTGGTGACAGTATCATTACAGAAATATTTAATGCAAAATTCTTTTTATAATTCTTTTTATAATTTTGTTGACTACAGTTAATGTAATTCTTTGTGAAAAATGAAATTTTTAAGATAAGTAAACAGCTTATTTGTGACTATAAAGTTTTTTTATTAAAATTTTGTATAAAATGTCTAAATATTTATACTATACAGTATTAAACATTTTACAAGAGATTCATATTATAAAACACTATTATATAAATAATTATTTTATAAAAAATTATTAAAATATAACGTGATTACATATTTTATTATTTGTGCGTTCAACATTCTTCCTTACTCAGATTAGTTCATTAAGAAATGAGGCCCTTATTTATGAGAAAAATGAATAACTAGTTAAAGAAGGAGAATCTCTAAATTGAAATGTTTCCAAGCGTAACTCTTGAGCATTTTTATCTTTGCTTATATGTATATCTTAACTCTTTTTTGCATAGTGTATCTTTAGATGGCATAACTATATCCGCAATTTTTATATATTTATTTTTTGGTTTTTTTTTATATATAATAATTGATATTTATTACGTTTTTGATATTCTTAAGACTTTCATGTATACATGAATAACAAAAGTAAACAATTATTGTGCATTAATTAATAAGTTAGGAGAAACATCACACAAAATTAGCAAACAAAAAAAATTCATGTAGGATAGAAAATTATGATAAAAAACATATTTACAAAATTTTTTTAGTAATGTTTTTGGAGTTGCTGATTTTATAATATATATTTTATATTAAATTTGCATTCATAAATGTCAAATTTTGAATTACAAATATAAATTCTTAATATTCTTATATTTTTTTTTAATATTCTTTATAAATTTTTAATAATCTCTTATGTATAAAATTTTATACGTATATGAACCGTAATTATTTTTTTCTATTTGACCGCCATATTAAATTCGTTATTTTTTATTTTTGCAATTTTAACTTCAGATTTGCAATCCTAAAAAACCTTCATATGCTTCAGCGAAATACATTCAAAAAAATTTGTGCAACAAACTGTTAAATACGTGTAAATACACACACACACACACACACATATATATATATATATATATATATATATATACATATATGTAATATATACATACATACATACATATTTAAATGTTACAGATAACACATAAGGTAAATAATATAATAATTACTATTCAGATAATCTGCCAAAAATATATTATTATAGTATATAATAATATATATATATTATTATACATTTCATAATATGATTAATTTGAAATTAATAATATGATTAAACGAATAATATGATTGATATGAAACAAAGTGGTTATAGCAAAAATAAAAAATTGCAAGACAAGTAATAAATTATATACATATAGATCAAAATTTTTAATAAAATGCTAATTAAAATGATACATATTTTTGCTGCTGTAATGAAAAAACTTGTTATATTAGTAATTTTCATTAACAAAGAATTAGCTGACTTGATATACTGATAATTGCTTATAGACATAATTTCTCTGTTAAACCATCAAATATTTTTTAATTATAGATGTAAACTCGTGTAGTAAGCTATAACTTTGCTGAATCATCCAATCTACTTTTTTCTTTGTAGTTATTAAATTAGATCTAAATACGATTGAATAAATATATGATACAATAAAACATTTTAAAATAAATAAAATAGTATAGATATGCAGAATAAATAATTAGAATAAATAGAGAATAATATAACCATCTAAATTGTCTTCTTTTTATGCTTTCTACTTATTAATTTTAATTAATTAATTTTTTATTCTGTTTAATATTAATTACGAAATCCGTGGTTAGATTTAAAAAAAGAAAAACTTTACTTCATCATCGATTAGTAGATCAGAAACTTTTACATTTGAAGAACATTCGAAGAAAATTTGGATTTACACTCAGAAAAAAGATTTTTTTGAAGAAATGTTTCTTTGCTATATGATTAAAGAAAAAAATTTCTCTGATTTGTGAACGTCATTTCTTTGATTTAAACATTATTTTTTTAAATTAAATTTTATTTGATTTTATTTGATTGATATTGATAAAATAATGTTGATTTAAATAAAAAAAATGGCGTTCACAAATAAAAAAAATTTTTTCTTTAATCATATAGCAAAGAAACATTTCTTCGAAGAAATCTTTTTCTAGGTATGGAGATATTCTAGGTATGTCTATTCTAATAAATAGACAATGGTCAGTATAAAGGATCTACAAGGATCTCAAAGTTTAATTAAATGTTGAATCCAAACGCTGATGATTTTATTTCTCTTAATCACCAGATGAAGCCATTTTTTGCCTCCTTAAACGCGAAAATTCGCGTGTGGGAACACAGATGGGATCGAATCCGGATCTACAGATCGCGAGTCAATCGTACCGAGTGGTAAACCACTCGACGACCCAAGTTCTATATTATACACTAATGAAGACAAAGCGAAATGTGCATTGCCAAGGTACATGATGCAATAAATTTCATTCAGAAGACCATCGTACGTTACGTAAATGAGTGATGTTGAAATAAAAATTACACGTTATGATTTGATGGTTGCAATATGATCAATATGATCATATAATTCGCCGTTGAATGTGAGCACTTGCAGCCTCTCTTCTATAGACATTTTTTTTTGTTTCCGTTCTACAACCAGTTTTATGCACCTTGAAAGTGGAAAAAATTTCGATATGACGCGAAACGACGCGTAATACGTTTAATGAAACCGAAACGTTCAAATTAAATGATCCTCATCAAGTTGACCTTAAGCAGAGCGTTTCTCCTGGGATATGTATTCGTTGAAGAAAGTTTACGAAACACAATGTTACAATTAAGTGCGAGTCCTTCAGACGCACAATATGAATTTTCATGATTCAAATGCAATCAGCGAATTATTCCGAGAACGCCAATTAAAGTTGTTCACGCTCGGAACCCTGGACGGTCAGATCTTACGGATTACACATAAAGAATTCTCGGTGAATTTTAATTAATCGTCATCTAAAATTATAACCATTAACGCAACGCTGTTAATATGCGCGTTTATCCAATAAATATTTGTTCCAGTAAATAAATCTTTATCAATTTATTTATATTATATTTAACAATAAACATCAATTTAATTTAATTTTAAGTTTCTAATTGCAATAAACTTATTATAAACGGGCAATCCCACTTGGAGTCACCCTCTTTTATTTTATAAATTACTTGTCCGATTTTTATAAAACTCGGCTATGTGGGATAATTTGATAAAGTTTTATTCGAATCTGTGATAAAAAAAAAATCAGAATGATAAATAAGTTAGAAATTAAAAAATAATTTAATTATCATAAACTTCGATTTTGCAAAATTTTTAATTATAAAATAACACAAAGTTAGCAGTTTTGCTTTTTATTGTATTTTAAGCTAAAGTGCTACGTAAACAATTAGTACTGATTTCGAAATTCTGATTATGAGTCCTATAATACTAAATCCTTCTTCAATATTATTTTTTTTTAAATTCGATATTTTTTAACTACATTTAAACTCAACGATACCAAGAACCTGCTAAAAAAATTATTTTTTGGAAATTTGAATTTTAGAATCCTGAAGCCAGAACTGAATTTAGCGACTCAAAAGATTTAAAAAAAAAAACAAGAATTTTTTCTTCCCTTTGTTAGAAAACTTCTATCTTTAAACGAGTTAAACAAAGTCAAACTTTGAGATATTTTTTCGAAAAATTTCGTCATTATATCATCTATATATATATCTATATATATCTATACATCTATATATAATCTATATATAATTTCATTTTATTTGTTCAGTTTTGCTTCTTCTTCATTGTTATTTAATTATACGTATTTTCTGAGTAAAGCTCGAATTAAAGATCGAAGCTTGCACTTTCTTTAATGTTTGACGATGAATTGATAGTAAATTGTAATTCGAGCGTGCAACGCCCTTCATTTTCCTCTGGGAATAAGGAGAAGCGAGACATCATTAACGAGAGATAAACTAAGGACAGACAAATCATTAAGGAAGC
>Ga0157363_1007661_pt1 | contig 10232 bp, 3 predicted proteins | sample AttsexASBM1_FD_111477 | JGI IMG/M metagenome (GOLD analysis project Ga0157363, IMG submission 111477) | Fungus gardens microbial communities from leaf cutter ant in Ribeirão Preto, State of São Paulo, Brazil - Atta sexdens ASBM1 | ecosystem: Host-associated > Fungi > Mycelium > Unclassified ...
GACATTGATGCAATCAAGTCTAAATGTTTATATTAAATATAATAATATAAAATATTGATGAGGTACGCATTCAGCAACTCTTCTCTATACAGAACAATTTTTGAAAAATAATTCCTAGCTCGCGCATAATTTCTGAATACGCTCTAAAATTTCAACATTAGATTTTCGCGTACTTAGGATGTCTCGAATAATCCTGTGTCACTCTTGCTTCCAATCTTAGAACTCGACATTTTCATAACCGTTGGAAAGTTCGAGTTGTAAATTCCATTGTAATTTTACCAACGTACGGTCCGCGCCACAGGTATGTCTTGTAATAGCAAAATTAACGTCAGTCGTGACCTGAATAACGTTTTTGCGGATGAGAGATTACCGGAGTATCTTTCACATGCGGGATTAGAAAGACGACATTTTAAATACGTAACGGTGAAGGTATTCTCAGTTTGCAACGTATGGATACGCATACGCGACAGAATAGACACAGCCTCGTAACGGAAGGATATTATTTCTCGATGTATTATTTCTCAGTAAATTCGCTATCGATCACCCATTCCATCACCTCGAGTGCATATCTTTTTCCTCGGTAAGTGACATACACGCGTATATATATATATACACCCACACTCCGTCATTTTTATACATAGTCTAGCGTAATACGTTTTTATAATCCATATAGCATTTTATTTAAGACATCTTGGGAACGTTCCTTAGGATGTTAGAGATATATGTTCCTTCCATAGATATATGTTCCTTCTTTAAGATGTCCCTTGGAAGAATGTATTTAATGGAATATATAAAGATAATCCTATATGGTCAATAATACTGTCAGTATTAACAAATATTGACAATATTATTGATCGTATGTTATTAATATTGCTGTAGAATAGAATACTAGCAATGATTTGAATTTTGATTCTCGAGCATCATTAACGCTTTATTAGGATCCATGTATAGTATGTGACAGTGCAATAAATAATATATGTAAAATTGAAGTGAAATAGATTATCAATAATACTAATCGTGTAAGGTTAAATTGTGTAAGGTAAAAATATTAAAAATATTGATGCATACTACACTACAATCAGTATTACTGATTCAATATTACCTATCGGTACTACTGACGCGTAGAGTCACCTTTAGAATAGTATTTATGAAAGAATCGGAAAGAAATGTGAGCAAAGCGAAGACATAATTGCGCGAGAAAGTTGGAAAAAAGAAAATACTGCTTTAAAATAATATTTACAATATTCTTCTTTGAATTAGCGTAAAACATTGTGCAATCGAGTAAAAACTCATTTCTCCAAACATCATTATATGAATTATGAAGACTCTTCTTTCGCTACTCTATGTAATTTAACGAAGTTAATGATTTACAGAAACAACACATTTTCATTAATTGAGTCCGATGATACTTATAACTCGCATTGATTGTGCTACAAAATGTAAAAAAATGCTACGTATTAATATCATATTAATCAATAATATATTAAAAATAGAGAACGATCCCATAACTGATGGATAAATGAAGAAAAAGGAATCAACATCGTGCACGCAGTTTAGCTTCCGTTAGACAACCGACGGAGATTAATGGACGAATAGGCGTCTGGACAAATAGGTAAATTGATAGTTACAGCTCGCCTCATATAAAATGGGGCAGACGTTCGTTTAAACTAGCGAGCATATTTCGCACCAGCAGCGCACGAAGCGAGTTTTCTCACTGTCCGTCTACTTAATTTAACGCGTTCATCTATATGTCAATAATCCTTGTTCGATACAAGACAGTAATCATTGACTAAAGAATTTCTCTTGTATTATACTTTAGGAAATTCCTCGGAAGTGGATGTAAGAAATGAACAAGAACTTGTCGAAATGTATTTAATTGGAAAAAGTAATAAAAGACCAAAAAAGTAAGAAGAAAGTAAGAAGAAAAGTAAGACAAGTATACGAGGAAAAGAAACAAATATAGTATCTCAAATAAGGTCGCTTTTTTGTGTATGTGAAATAATACTAATCTCTATATATAATATCTCATTGTACTCGTTACAAATCTCTCTCTCTCTCTCTCTCTCTCTCTCTCTCTCTCTTTCTCTATTTGTTTCGTCGCTTATGCATATATACTTTTTTCTTTGCTTTTTAGCTTTATATTTTACTTTTTCTTTATTTTTCATTTTATTTTGCATATATTTCATTATTTAATTTATTTGATTTATTTAATTAATGTAACAATTATGTAATAATTAATTACATAACAATTAAACTTGTTTGTATTATGATTCAACCCTTTTAGAAGAGTATATGTATATCTATCTATCTATCTATTTATCTATCTATCTATCTATCTATCTATCTATCTATCTTATCTATCTATCTATCTATCTATCTATCCATCTATCTATTTATCTATCTATCTATCTGTCTGTCTGTCTGTCTCGACTTCTTGATGACCTAATTAAAGCTCGGCGCAATAGCGCTATGTTTCACTTGACATTTAACTGATCATTTATCGATGCATCTACAATTAGCTTGCACGAAACAAGTTGCCTCGTACAGTTTCCATGTACATTCGGGTGCATCTAATTTCGAGAGAAACCGCATCCGCGTACGCCATTAATATCATGCCTTCAACATCGCCTCATATTCATTACGCGGCCAATCAGTAATGAACATCACGATGCAAGAGAGATATCGTGATAAATGTAGACATTGAGAGGGTTACAGGAATGGCATGTAAAATTATGCGCTAAAATAATTTAAAGCGTATATACTTTATAAATGGTCCACGATCAGAAAAACAGCGCGAATTTTGACTGAATTATCGCACGCATTCCGGTTGTTTCTATGCGAGGATTATCCTTTGAAAAATATTTCATTTCAGACTATATATTTCATTGAACTAATTGCCAAATTCTTGTGCGATCAAAAGCGCGTAAATTATCGAATACAATTCGACAATTACTATAAATATGTGCAAAAAAATCTTGTTTGACTCTTAATCTGTATTACAATAAATCTATCGCTTACAAAATATTTTATTAATTTAGGAAAAAAAAATATGTGGCACAAAGCTCTTGTTAAATTAAAGCTGTTTAAATGGATATCATTTATAGATAATTATAAATATATAAATACTAATAAATTAACTTATAAATTATTCAGTGCGTGTTAAGATTTCATAACAAAATTTCATGCATGTGAAGACTCTATTATTACATCCCTTAAATACTTAAATTACATATTCATATATTTCTTACTCTGCTTTATCTCTTGAACCTTCTCGGTAATTTCCTTATATTTATCATTCTGTTTTGTCATTGAATTTGTACAGTTTCAATATTTCATGAAGAAAAGAATGTCATATTGCATATGAAATGACTAAGCAGTTTGAAGAAGGCGGTAGGTTAAGAGACAACGATGCAAATTCTGCGGTAACAATAAGGCTACCGAGAATAACGCAAATTTGGTAAACTTCGGCCGTGTAATGCCTCCTTCGCCTCTTATGTATAAGCGTCCCCAGAGAGTGTTTTGCTCCCAAACTTTGATGAATGAACTTTACGACTTGTCTTGTTCGCTGCCTCCATCATCATATTGTATTAATATACCGTCTTTTGGCAACTTTAATAATAATCACGTGTGACATTTACGCTGTTGCTTCTACTGCGATAAAATATGTTTCGTAAATTTAAAGTTGTAATTTTAACTTTTAAGAAGTTGAGATAATTTTAGAAATATTATCTATATCTAAAAAGAAATAAAAATCAAGATTTTAACACTAAAAGATTTTTTAAGAAAGAAGCAAAAATAGAAAAGACCTTTTACTGTAATAATAAAATTTTAATAATTAATATTTATTTTGCTGTATAATAATTAATAAGCTAATATAATATAATTTATTATTTTTTAATAATATATATTAATAACAATCGTTATAAATATAAATTTTATTTTCTATATAATTTTATTATATGAATACATCTAAAATAAAACACTTTTTTATGTCACAGTTATTTCAGATATTTCCTCAGGGAGTCATATTTACGATAGCATTTTACAAGAACGGTTACTCACTTTCTCATCATTACTATAAAATAAAAATTCAATCCTTGGGATGGAACGAATCTTATAAGAATGAGCAAATTTTATCACAATGGTGGGTACGAATTTTCGGAAGATGCAGCTCATCTCGCTCGTAACCGTTCCAGCTGCGCCGTGTGCAATTTATTCGTGAGTTCGTAAATTTCAGAGGAGCGACACAACGCTATCGTCGACATATAACTGTAACTTTAATATGATTTATTCGCGAGGAGGATACGGTCGCGGCCCATCCGGTACTCCAACGATCTTGTAGACGAAAATAGACTTTTGTGACTTTTCGAAATAGAGGCAAATCTTTTTTTTTTTTTTTTCAATTAGAATTGCAACTTTATATATGTAAAATTAAAAAAATTTTATTCAAGTAAAATATTTAATAGAAAATTAATTAATAAAAAGTTATGTATAAGGTGCAAAAATTTGATTCAAGGAGCTTCAGTTATTAAAAAATTAATTTTATTTATAAATATACAATTTATAGAGACTTATAGATCGACAAACAATGGATAAGTAATCGAAATTATAGAATATAATTTTCAGTAGAAAGATTATATTTACGAAGTGAGAAGCTAAAAAAAATGCGAACTGAATTTACTCACGCGACAATAAGAAGTCGGCAGCGAAACGAATAAGCCGTAAAATGAAACAATAGATCATCCGAGGATATTAATTTTCCACTTTCAACTCTACTTCGCCGGCTTCGTCCTCTCGATGCTTTTACATTTGCCCGATATAATACTCGAATAATGCATAGACGTGAATAAACGGAAAAAGCCGACAGGTGCTCGAGACAATCCTTTTTCCTTTTTTTTATCGCGGAAATCGACAATGTATAGTGCGAATAATCCGATGAGTTAATTAATTTATAAGTTAATTAACGAGGACATATCCACTAATTCTCTCGACGGACCGATTTATCCTGGATCTGCTTAATGAGAAATTAAAAATTCGACATTTTTTTTCTTTATGCAAGAAGCACGATAATGTCACAAGGTAATGTCCAAATGTTAGCAAATATTAATAAAATTGTATATTGTGTTGAGACATCACTCAAATGTTTTTATATAAATAGATCAAAACAGATAATTACATCAAAACAGATAAAGAACGACGGGTCTCTTTTACAAAAAAAAATTATACCAAAAAGAATGGTAATATTCATGTGGATGAATAACAGATTATCATGCGAAAATTATTCTCTACGTTTAAAAAGAAAGAATTAAGCAAAAAATAAATGATAGACGTTAAGAGAACGGTAAAATTATTATCAGGTAAATTTAACAATAGATTTTTTATAAGTAAATGCAAAATCTTTTATTTTATTGATGTTATTGAGGAAATTAAGGCAAGGAAGAGAGAAAAATAAATAGATGTACTAATACGTTGCGAAATTGAAAACAAAGATAAACGAGATACTGATACAATAGTATAAAATGAAAACACAAATATATAGGTAATTAGCTGTCATTGGATTGCATTCATGAGCACTTTCGATTTCGCGGTTCTTCGAACAGATAGGCAGGTTCGATCAATCGCAAATAAAGCATGCGCATCAATGCCGCTAATTAACGCACATATATGCACCGCAATATTCGCATTACTTTTCAATGGTAACGAGGAGAACTGTAAATTCGCATTTGAACAATTCACAATTGTCAACGTGATAATTGTTGCGAAAGCAACATCAATGTCTTGCAGTCGATATTTACAGAAAGTGAGATTGAGATGTCGATTTATTATATTATATATATATCAGATAAAATGCGGATAAAAGCTCGTTAAACACGTGTGTACCAAAATTAAAAAGAAAAAGTGAAAGCTCTAGCTCTTTTTAGTTGGCTAAAAACTATGAATTATTCGTTTAAATTTATACATTTTATTTAGCTATTATTAAAGATAAGTAAAACGTATAAATTTAAACGAATCCAAAAAATTGCATCTCTCTGTGCAATATATGTTCTCTTTACTATGATATTATAGGTATATTTATACTGTGTATATTCTTTTACAAATAAAATTATAATAAATATAAAATAATATAAAATAAAATTTTATAACACAAATTAAAAATTCATATATAACAATATATGAATCAATAAATATATAACAATATTTTTACTATTATATAAATAAACTAAAAATCACGTTTCGATACATCTGAATTCAATTAAATTCAAATTAAATTTTCAGACCACTTGGCGCTGTGAATCAGCTCATTTCCCTCTTGCATTTTCTGCCCTTATATTTTACTCTTCCTTGTATAAATCACTGAAGAAAAAATATTTCATGATGTAAAACACGATTCTCACTGTCTCTTCTGAGGATGATATTATTTAAGTCGTTGTCGCGCGCACTCGTGCATGCCACAGCTTATAAAGTATCATCGTCCGATTTCCAAAGTGGGCCTCTCTTCTCCCTTCATTTCCTGATATTCGCGCAATTGCCACCGCGAAACGTCCCACGAATCGTCCGGACCAGGTGACAACCGCGGAGATTGGCGATGACAGCACTCGACACGGTCGGTGATGGGCGCTCCATGGAAAAGTTAATTCATTTATTCAGAAAACACGGTCAAAAATTCAAGAGTCGCATTGATAGTCGTGTCACATTGATTCCGCAATTATCCAAATTTCCCTAATAACGATACCTCGAGCAAAAGAGTGATATCCAGTGATATCATTATAAAATAACAATCGAACGAAAAGTAAAGTCGCCGAAATTTTCATGATCTGTAGTCGAATATGCTATTTAAATATTTAAATATTTTCAGAAAAGGAGAGGAACAATGGAATTCATTCCAAGCGAAGGATTGCAATTGATACAATTCGTTGATTTAATACAACATTGTCAAGCGATCGTGAATAGCGATACATAACCAGCAGCACTTGGCCATGGTGCTGACAGCACTCGATTCATTTCGACACTCACTCCGATTTCTATTTCCATGGGGTACTCTCGTGAATCGTGATATCGAAAGCTCTTTTTCGCGCGACGCGGATTTGCGGCCGACAGATCGAAGTGGTCAAGTATCTCGCCGATATCGAGATGCAATTGACGGCTCGGAGGAGTTCATAAATCGGACGAATCGATCGATCGAGAGAGACGGACAGAGACCTCTCGAGAGAAATAAAGCGAGATGGAGATAACAGGAGATAACGACAGGTGCCACGAGCGGCTTCGAGGATCTCTGACAATGATTGCGATTCTATTCAGCATATCCTCGAAGAGTCATGAACGGATAAAGAGAGGAAGAGAATGGAGGAGAGAGAGTGAGAGAGAAAGAGAGAGAGGAGGGAGGAAAATCCTAAACTGTCCTGTGATCACTCCGTCAATAATCTCGTTCACAGCCGAGTGTATGCCACTGTCAGCGCTTATTGACACGCTTTTCCATGCGAATATATTGCGGTTGACGGATTCGAAGAGCTTCGATAGATCGAACTCGGGTCGTGATTTCATGTCTCCCTGTTTAATTATTTTACTAATAAAAATAAAATCATTGACGTGTTACGCGGCTATTCTCGTCAAAAATAAAAAAATAAAAATTAAATCCACGTGAAATTCTCCTATTCTTTTACGGAGCATGATTCTTCTTTTCGTTGCTCGTTTTTTGAAAAAACATGTAGGATTGATTTTGATCTCAATTTCCAATCTTATTCAAACATTCTACATCTTCCTGGGAATTTTCCAGCAGGTTTCCGATGCGCGATCGGTGAAACTTCTCATATCTTGTCTGTCCTATCGATTCAACAATCCAATTATCCCAAGACAATATTAGGAGGATTCTCCTTCTCCTCCTCTCTCCTTCACTCTATGCTAACGTACTGCGACCGCAATTGTGCAGATAATAATCGCGACTATGGCTCGATTCCGCAGCCACGTGTTCGAATTAATTAGTGTAAAGTAGAACTATTACTGTCTGACGCATCGAACACGTAATATCAGCGTATTCTTTTTTTCCAATAATTCGCGCAATTCAATATGTCAATATTTTATACATGTCAATATTTTAAATCGTTTATATGTACTGCAGAGATTTATCTAAACCTTCACGATCAGCCGCATCAATCTTCCGCTCTGACGATGCGATTACAGCCGCATAGTCAAGTTGCATCAATTCGAAGTTTCGCCGAACTCTACACGATGCGAAAATGGAATTGCATCGTATTGCAACCTGCTCAAATCCTCTCATCGTAATTACTTCAATGCATCAAAACATATTTTAAATAAACATTCATCCGCTTTCCAAAATTAGCAATCTCTTTAATCGTAGATTATTAATGTAATTTAATTTTAAATCAACGATTTAAACTATATTTTATTTAATAATATATCTCAGAATTAATATCTTGATTGATTTCGAAATTAATAGCTTATATATACTTGTTTAAATTGCTAATTCGATTTACTTTTTAATTCGATATGATTTCTGTTTAACTTGACAGGATTTCAATAGTGAAGTACGGCTTGTAGTAACTATTTGGATAGTTGTTCGTAGGCAACTATGCGGTAGAGAGTTAATTAGTAGAGATCCTGCGGACAATAAAGCTCGTCCTCGTATAAAAGCGCGTCAAATCGAATCGAACTGATCGGTCGTTCATCACGCGGAATCGGATCGGTCGTCGGTGAGCTCTCGAATCGCTTGGGGCGGAACAAAAACCCATCGTTGTTTCGATGCGACATAGCGGTTTGCAGACACCCTCATGTCGCACCACACGTCGCAGTTAACGTTGAGCCTTTGTCGTCGCGCTATACGACAGTGCTAGGACGAGCGTTTAATAAATAGGAGGAAAAAAAAAGAATGAATCATCATTGATCCCGCAATTGTACGAATAAAAAACCATATTATATATTTACATCCAATTCTGCAGAAAAGTGATCTTTAATAAATCTCGCAGCGAAACATTGACTTTTCTTTAATTAATATTCGTCTGAGTCTATTTGGCCAAAAATGTAATTTATTTTCTTTAAATATTTTATTTAAAAATTTTTTTTCTATAATATTTAATGACTTCACCTTTTAGAGTAAGGTAAAATTTTTTTGTAAAATTTTTTTATTTTTTATTTTTTAAAACTTTTTAATCATATTAATCCAAACAAAATAATCATATAATAAATATGAACAGATCGAACAGAGTAAGTAAGTTTAAAAAAAGAGATCTTTTCTTTCGGCTATTAAAAAAATTCAAATTGAATTATAAATAAAATTAGAATCAAATTCAGAATTAGTATTGGAATAATAATGATTATAAAATCGAAGTATTATTATACATAATTCAGATATGAGGATAGATAGAGATTCTTCTGTAAAATAATCTTAAATTAAACGAAAATCTCATTTATTTTCTGATAAGCGCTGAATAAATAAATATCTTGGCAACATTAAATTAAAATTATATTTAGAATTGAATATTCAATACAAGCCACATTTCTTATGCTTCATATTTTAAAAAATTCAACAAAAAATTATTAGCCCAGAAATCATAAAGAAATAATCTCTCTAAAAGTTCAATACAGAATTTATTGAAAAATTTCCACATTTTGCACATGAATAGATTTGTGAGAGTAACCAAAGAACGCATTTCCAAGTAAATTTATTGACATCTCGAAGTCATAATTACAAGTAAATTTATTTGACATCTGCGACCGTATTTATTCGAAGATAAATACGTCGCAGTGATGATTTTATCTACAATCAAGTCAATGATAATATTGATGATATTTTATAGATTCCTTAAATTAATCTGCAAGGTTGGCATAAAAATTTCGAACACGTCTGTAACACGTGATTCAGCCATCCTATTATCTTTTCCAGACTTTTCGAGTAGACTTTATTGTTGTTCTCTCGACCGAAAGGAACATTCCTAATCGAAAGGGCTGACTTTATTACCGCAACAGCTTGCAATATTTTCCGGTATGTACAGAGAAATTCACAAGAACAAATATTCTTAAATGTCTCTCTGGGTTTTGAAAATAAGATAATCTAAACAAATATAAAATAATCTTTTTGTAAATATTTAATATCAAAGTCGTATTAGAAGAGATCGTTTTATTTTATTAAAAATAACTCTTTTCTCCACATTTCAATAAATAAAATAAATCACGTATTTTTATAACTCTTATATAATAAAAAATGTATATATAAAAAA
>Ga0157363_1007662_pt1 | contig 10232 bp, 2 predicted proteins | sample AttsexASBM1_FD_111477 | JGI IMG/M metagenome (GOLD analysis project Ga0157363, IMG submission 111477) | Fungus gardens microbial communities from leaf cutter ant in Ribeirão Preto, State of São Paulo, Brazil - Atta sexdens ASBM1 | ecosystem: Host-associated > Fungi > Mycelium > Unclassified ...
GGAGAATCTTCTATAGAAAACGTTAAGAATTAAGACAGTTATAAACAAAATTTAAACAAAAAATTATTTTATTTTAATTTTAGTTTTAATCGTCATTTTAGTATTTTAATTTCAGTTTAACTGATATTTCAAACGAATTCTAATTCATCTCAATTAATAAATGAAATTTATTAAATTACCAAAAAAAAATTGTTTTTCATTTTCATCTCCTTAATGAATGGATATATCTTAAAGTTAAGTTTAAGCATACAAGTTTTAAGTTTCAGTAAATAGATGGGGTAACCGCAGCATGTTAGCATAATTTTTCATAAATATTTCATATTTCTAAATTAGCAACAGATATCGTCGATTTATTGGACGCAGCGGACTTAAGAATTCAGTGAGCGCTCATTGTATTCTTGTAGATCATCCAATCAGAATTTTAGATCTAGAAGAATACATCAATAGCAGCGAGACACCCTTAAAGTGTCCGATAGAGCATCAAATGGGCATTGAATGGACGTCGAATGGGCGTCAAATGGACATCAAATGATGTTTTTGAATATATTTACAAAATGATTTTGTGTAAAAATATTGCAAAATATGTGCCGTTTTTTACATTTTTCCGATAGATTTTATATTTGTGTCATTAAATATTCATTTTTTTAATAAAAAAAGTACTAATTTGAAAAAATTCTTTGTATTTTTTATTTTACTAGGTATATATTAGATGTGGGAAAAAGTTCGTGGCGTTCGTTCGTTTTTTTAATATCATCTAACGGGAAAAACGCCATGAACTTTTTCCCACACCTAATATTTTATCTTCAACTCAATATTTTATGTTATAATAAAAATTTTGTACGCTTCATGTTTTAAGATATATTTAGTATCAAAATATTTACATTTTTATCATTTTATTTCTTTATCGCAGCTAAATTTTTTTATAAAAAATGATATTAAGAAATAAAATAAGAAAATCTCTGTTTAAAAACAATGTGGAGAAGAAGAAAAAATATCGCTCAGAAGTGTAAAATTCATTAATTTTATGTTTCTCTATCTCATTGTATACAATTAATTGTGTAAATTTAACTACAATATAATATTTAGTAAAAAATGTAATTATAAAAATAAAATTTTTTGGAGCATTCCTCACCTACTTATTTACATTTCGTATAGCGCTATCTATCTCCTTAAAGCTTAAGAAGCGTTCACATCGTCAGAAAAATTTTTATAACATTCACAGTTAAAATATCAAAGATCTATGTTAAATATTAATAATATAACACTTCTTCAGTTTTTTTATTTTGATTTTTGGCAAATAAATATCTAAAAAGTTTTAAATGTTAGTATATACAATATTTAAATTGCATAATTTCAATAAAGGACTTTAAAGCTAATGAGAGCCGAGTGTACAGTATGGTCGATTACACACGTTGTACGTGTGTAATCAAAAATAATACATATGTCAATCCAATTACAGACGCTTTAACCATAAGATTAGATCTTCTTCAGTGTAACAATAAAAATATCATATAATTATATAATTTTGTACTTTTATATAATTATGTACTTTTGAGTTCTTTCAAGGTTTCCAAAAAACTAGTTTATTCTGTAAGTACATTTTGTACTTGTAATTTTAATTACACTGATATTTTTCTTGTTTATTAATCACACTTGGTGTTTACATATAGATCTATCACATAAGCAAGCAAGAATATAAATCCTATAATGAGGAAGCCTGGAAATTATATTAATTGAAGAAAACTGAACATTAACGTGGATGCAATAATATATGTTAATGTACAAGCCACAGAAAATTAAGATCAACTACAGTAAATGTTACGAATATTAATATCTCATTCTTTCTGATTAATATTAAATAAATATTTAAAAATATAAAATCTGTGTGAATTTATATTCTAATAATTTAAGTAAGTATTTATATTATATATTATCTGAATATTTAATGATAAATGTTCTCACAGTAAATGTGCAAGTATTATAGAATCTAAATAGTAGCTTAACAATTCCTTTACAAAAATATGTATATTAAGATAAGGCTATAATGTAAGCAAATTCAACATGTTAATTTCCTTATGTCTTACCGTTTAAATTTTTGTATACTATGATGCTTACATATATTGACGTTTTATTTTTCCTGAGTGATTAGTTTATTCTATTATGTATAAAAGATACAATGGAATATTGAATGTACAACTTTTAAAGACATAAAATCTGTATACCATTAATTTAATGTGTTTATTATATGTATTTTAAAAATATAGTAATTATTTGAATTGAACAATTTCGTTAATTAAGTTCCGTTAATTTAAATATGTATTATTATCTGAATACTCAATGATAGGTAAATATTCTTTTACATGAGAAGCTGCACAAGTAGTATATATAAGAATCTAAATAAGAATTTAATTTGACAATTTCTTCATAAGAAACATAAATAATAAAGTTCCCGCAGTTTTGATTTTAAATTCAAATAATATGTATGATTGTAGATCTTGTAATTACATTGATGCTTTTCCTGTTTATTAATTACTTTTTGTATATATACACACACACACACACACAGGTCAGAGAAGCCAACAGGAACATGAATCTTATGATGAGAAAATTTGGAAATAATCAATATCTTTTGTAACATCAGTAATAACGACAATCTTGGCTTGAATATATAAACTTGGTCACTAATATTATAAATAAGTATACTTGACAAATAATTAATCATTTTGCATTGCTCGCAACATAAAGCAATTTGTATGTAAATGATTGTGAATGAAGAATAAATTGTCTTGCAAATTTACTAATTGTTTTATTAATTACTTATTAATTAATCCAATATCATAAAATACTTTCTCCACTCAATATGCATTTCTATATTTATGTATATCTATACGGACGTATTACATTCATAATCTACATATATATCATATTATAATTATATAACTTGCCCAGATAATATTATCAAATTAAGATGGTTAAATTATTTAAATAATTAAATTATTATTATTCTAATATTACTATTCTAATATTAAAATCTTACAAATATATAATTTACTGATTGTTTTATTAATTAGTTATTAATTCATTTAACATCGTAAAGTACTTTCTTTACATCAATATGCTAATACATTTCTGTATTATATAGAGTGTTCAAAAAAAGATCGGGATGAATTTACTCGGAAGAATGATGTTTTTGAAAGAAATGTTTTAGACAAAAGTTGTAAAGTATAAAAAGATCTTTCCAGTTTTATCTTAGATAGCGCTTCAAGGTCAAACTGATTTTTTAAAAATGGAACACTATTTTTGATGCTAGAATTTAATAGCTGGTGTCAAGAACTTTTCAAAACATTGTAATAAAATTATTTTTCATTTTCGAGTTATAAGGCTTTAAAATTACAGTACCATCGGTGTTAGCAAGGTATCCAACCGATAGTTAAAATCTCTTGAATGTTGTTCAGGATCATGTCCTAGATAACATTTGTCAAGATCAAGGCGCTGTTGCAGATTATATCTCTTATTTTCATTTTTACGTAAAAATGAATTTTTGGTGCAAATATAATAATATAATAATATAAAACAATATATTTATACATAATGTTTTCCCATTGTTAAAAAGTGAAAATTTTTTAAATTAATAAAAATAAATATACATTTATAAAAATTCTAAGCAATGTTAAACTAAGTACATAAAAATCTAAATTAAAATTAAAGTAGTTATTAGTTATTAGTACGTAAGAATGTATGTATTACAATTGAACGTATATACTGCTGACTTTTTGATTAACTATCATGTTTTAACTCTGACAACATGAACAAGAAAAAGACATTTTGTGCTAAAAATTTTGTTATTGCTATTTTCGCTATGTAAAATTTGTATTTTTACGTATTTATGGGAATTAATTCGAAAATCGAAATGAATGTGCCAGCAGTATGTAAGTTCAATTGTAATAATATCTATATGTTCTTACGCATTATTAATAACTGCGTTGACTTTAACAGTGCTTTACTCTAGCTTAATTCAAATATTCGCACGTACTCCTATAATATTTTTTATATTTTACGTGTAATATTTTATATTGATAGATAAGTTATTTTAGAGTATATTTTTGCGTAGATGCTGGGCGCGACAGGTGATACGCAAATTACAAACGGAAGATTATTGGTGCTTACATGGCAAGGCAGGTTTGATTATAAATGTTCTAATTAACGACAAAGCATATCGTGGCCATTGATTTATTAGGGAGAAGGAACACTGAACAACGTACATGCGCAAAGGCAATTCTAGGTCTGTCATTAGTTCATACGGGCAAATGGTCCAAGGATTAATAGGAGGTTGATTATGTTGTACAATTTGTAGCTCTGTATCTAGCAATATATCTGCGTGCACTCAAACGGAACGTCACGTGGATTATCTCCGAAACGATGTCAATTTCTTGGTGAAGCCGAGGGAAAGCAGAATGCAACAATATTAATTTCATGTAATATATCCGTTCTGGAAAGTCAAAAGATCGATGTTTATTATTTAATACACTTTCAGTCTTATTTCCATCATAAATATTGAATTAATAATATTAAATAATATTGTATTATTTTCTACACGATTAAAGTATATACAGTGAGTGCAAAAAATATTCGTACAAAGAAAATATTTTTTAAAAAACTTTATTTTTAAAAAGTAAACATTATTCAGCGAAAAATGAGTCATTGAATTGATGTCGAATCAATACCTAATGATTTCAACATCAATTTGATGTCGATTTGACGTTTAATTGATGGGTAATTAACAATTTATTCATAAAGAATAACATAGACTGTATATGTTTCTTAAAATCATATATACCAAAAAGATGCATAATAATTATAGAAAATATATCATCTAAAAAATAAACGAAAATTACGAGTTATTGTTTGGATGCTCAAAAAGTATTCGTACAGTTAAGAAATTTAGCTTCTAAAATTAGGAATACATGCAAAGCTGGTTTGTTTATGTTAGAACAGAATATATTCATTGTATAAAATTGCTAATTAATGTTTATTTTTTACAAATAAGACTTTTTTTTATAAAAAAATTTCTTGTACGAATACTTTTTGTTCTCACTGTATAATTATTTGCTGAAATTTATGTTAAGAAAGGGTGATAAATTCTGGAGATATATTATCAGATTTGAATTCTAATTAAAATGATATTTTTCGTAATAAATTCTCTGTACTTTATGTTTTTTAAAATCTTATTAACATTATTAAATTAACAATCAATATAATTTGTAATACTCTTTTTAACTTCAATTCTTTTAACTTTTAATTTATAATTGCATTTCGAACCGACATGCAATTTATCGAATTGAACAATGTATTTAAAAATTTACATAGAAGTATTATTAAGCACCAAGATTGTCCGCATTATGAATATAGGATTCTTTCTTTTACTTTTACTCATTTATCGGTCCATTTTTCATTATTATTGTTAATTTCATGTCTTGTTGAGAATAAAAAGATTTATTTTTCAGAATAAAGAGAATTTGCTACCGTGGCAAATAAAGATAAAATAACGATCGGAGATTCCGGTTAAAATAACATTAGAAAAGTGTATTTTGCAGAAAGGGATAAAAACGTCATATACAAACAATTTTATTTAACTCCGGTGAAATTAAATTATACATATATTGAAATTAAATTATACATATAGATATGTTATATATAAAACTTATATTAAAAATAATAATTTTTAGAACCAGCTCTTTTCTAGAGAAAGAAGAATTATAAATTTTAGCAAATTATATTTTAATCGTATTGAAAATAATATGACATTATCTAACATATATCATATTATTAATATTTATAACGAAAATACTGAAAATATATTATATTAATATATCTTGAACATTATATATCGCAAAAACATTTGCATTTGTTATCTTGTACTAATCTATATACTTCCGTTCAAATTTTTTTAAAAGTTTTTTTCGCAGTTTTCAATTTAATATTTTCGCTAGAAAAGTTATATATATATAAATTTTCATTAATTTTTAAAATATTCATGTTGTGTGTATAATATTTCAAATATTATTATGACATCATATTATATAGAGAAGAGTCGAACCTATTTACAATTTTTGCTCTCTAATAAGGTGTAAATAAAGTCTAATCGTAAAATCGAAGGTACTGTTGAAAAAATTATTTAATTTCTTTTATTTAGGTTTGCTTTAGGTTATTTTGACGTCTCTCACCTATGTTGAACTATAATGGAAAATGTAAAAATGCTTTTACTGGTCCGATTTGAAACTATTGGTTTCCTATTTTTATAGACTTTTAAATAGAATTTTAAAATATTTTTAAATATATTTTTGTTAGTATTGAGTAAAAACGAGCAATTTGATAGTCAAAGATAAAAATTTTATTAAAAAAAAAATTATTGACAGTTTATATATTTTATTAGAATTAAAATCAATGAAACTCAATTAATCTGAGTTTGATGACTCAGATGAATTGATGTTTTACTGATTTAATTCCTTGGATTAGATCTGGTCGGCCGATCATCAGTACTACAACCATTATAAGTTATCTACTTTATTATAAGTCCAATTTGCACATTCAAAAAGAAGTCTGATTTGGACGGAACCTTCCGAACTTTGGAACAAATTTTACAATAAACCCAAAATGATCACAAAACGCTTAATATTTTTAAATTCTATACTCTTTAATTATCTTAAATCTTTATCTTTCAAATTTTTAATACCTTTTAAATAATGATTTATAAAGATTCTCTTTTAAAAAATGTTGGCTGATGGTTGAAAATACATATTTGTGTTTATTCTATAAATGTTATGATAGAGAACTGCTGTTACATATTCGGTGTCTTATAAGGACTTTACATTATATAATGAATAGCAAATTTGCTGAACATATTCATTTAAATTAAAAAGGTATTTGGAACACGGTCTGATTTAGGCCACTGTCCCCTGACACTGAGAGAAAAATGTCGAAGTATTGCGAAGCAAAATGTTACTTTCGAAATTTGATTATGATGACAAAATATATATTTATGTGAAATATATCTTATTTCTGTGAAATATATCTCATTAATTGCAAAAATAAAATAAATGACTTATTTTATTTCATCTGTATTTAAATAAATATTTATTTCAGTGAAATAAATATATTTCTCACAAATACATTTTTAGATATCTTTTTCTCAATGTATCTTTAAATATTTAATATAGATTTAATTTAATATAAACTTAAGTGAGATAACATTTAGCATATTCAGCTATCTGCTTAGCAGCAGTGCAAATCGTTCGTTTCTTGAATGAAATCCGCAGTCATTTAAACTTGAAATTTTCAAATCGACTATCTTCGTGTGAATTTAGTGGTGATGTAAATTTTGTGTCGGCGTATGGTCGAACGATTCCGATTTCTACTCGTTAAACTACGAGCGCTCACCACTAGTATCACTTCAAAGGGGATAATCGCCGAGGGAATTATCGGGAGTTCGAAATGGAAATGATATCTTTCTCGTTTTGAACAGGAACGTACGGGACAAGAACGTAGTTTCAGATTTGGTTGTGTAACCAGGATTCGAATCATTGCGCACTTAAACATGCCCGTAAGTTGGGGATGCAAGAGCTGATGTACGAGGGAGAAGCGATCGACGGAACTTCTGGAACTCGCGGAGACGGATTACGGTAGAATGAATGATGCGTATCGGCTCGATTTTGCCAGGATGACAGACCTCATGCTCGTTAAAGTGCGAGCGCTTCAAAGAGCTCTTTGAAAGGAGGTATAGTCGTGATGAGTGGGGAAAGCGCGTTATTGAGCTGGGCACTGCTAGAAAGCTAGGGAACGAAGTTTAATTTCAAAAGTGGAGGATACGCTGCCGGTCGATTCGAACCTCCATATTGCGAGCAATAGTTCATATTGATGACTCTATATCGTGGACTTGATCTATCTGTCGAAATCTATATTTTTTTTATTTGGACATTGTTCGAGTTAGTAAATGAATTACGAGAGTTGAAAACGTACACATATAGATGTTCCTCTCTTAAATTGAATACAACGGATACATTTTACAATATTGATTTTACATGAGAACTACTCTGCATTAGTTACATACGAGTACATATAAAAACTTTTCGAGAGTACCTAGTATATATCTATTAAATTCTAATTGCACATTATTGATGTTGATAATAATCAATTTTAAATGTGGTTAAAATTTAAAATTATTTTTGGAATAAAAATTTACAATTATTAAATTTATATTAAAAGTAACTAAATTAATACATGTGATGTGAAAAGATATAAAAAAGAGAAACAGTATAATTTACATAGATAGATATAATGTGTTGTGTATGCAATATATAATAGTTGTATAATAGTTGATATGTTTTGAGTAATTATAAAATTTTAAAAGTTTCACATAGTTTTATATAAAAATAAAATATAAATATAAATACATTACTTTAAATACGAAGCATCACTATGGTCTGGATATTAAGATGTTGAACTATTATATATATATTCATAAATGAATTAATTTTAGAAATGATAATTGCGATATGGTTGGACTTTCAACGCAATCAATCTGAAATATTAATCCCCAAATTTCCCAACTTAATTTAAAAAAAAAACTGTAATAAACTTATTGCGAAAAATATTGTTTTGGCCGGGAGTCAAACCCGGATCTCTTGCATTCGGTGCGAGATAAATATAAACGTTAATAAAACATAATATATAGAAAGAAGAATAATATAACATTGTGTTACCAATTCACAGCAATAAATAAGTAATTGTTTTGTAGTGACAAATTACAACTCTATCGTCCATCGACAAATATAGCTTTACGTTTTTTTTACGAAATGAACTATTGGTACATAACTTTAACAAGCACACTATTTACAGCTGACCAATACTCGAACCGATAAATCGAAATGTTGGAAACAGTTTATAGCGTTGGTCGATTCTCTTCCGAATCGCAAAGTCGATATTAATATGCTGTATTGCACTGTCAATAATAATAAATTTCTTTCATTTTTAGAATGTTTCACGTTTATTTCTCAATGCGCCATAGCTACTGAAAATATATTCGTTACTAGAAAATTCTTAGCGAACTCAAATTATAAATTTAGTTATCAATCTGTACCAAGGAGTCTTATCATGGGATACCACACAGTGGAAAGTTAAAAGCGCGTTCATCCGGCGCACTCGTATAAATATTCTACTATCGCCGTGTAAACTACGAAACTAAATTTTGTTCAGCACTTGCTCGGAGCACAGCATGAATGTCACATATGCCTTGCGGCGAGTTATTATTCTGGTCATTTGCTTAACAGAATTATGCAAAATCGTGGAGGTTCGGAACCCTTATCGTGGAAGCGACACGTGTGACTGTAGCGTTCTGTATCCCGTTGTAATATATATTCATAAACGTTAAAAAAACGTCCAAATCTCTTTGCAATCCTATTTAAACCCTGAGCGATCACGTTGCTGTTCTATGTTGCCATTTAATACAAGAGCAATTTTATAGATATGGAAGAGTAATAAAATAGAACGACGTGCCGTGGAAATAGCGCTTATAAAGAAATACGAGACATAAAATTTCAACCTTTCAATACTCTTGAATTTACCGATATTATTAACTTGATTGAATTAGAACTGATTGCAATGACTATTTTAACTTCTTGTTTAGCATTTAGAACGTTATTGATTTTTCAATGTATATAGTAATGATAATTTAATAAAATGTGTATAGGTAATACACAAAATATGAATCTACATCTGTTATAAATCGCATTATTAATTCTTTAAACCCAAAGCTAATTAAATGTTCAATATATATATTTATTAGCATTTAGAAAGTATACATTTTTGTTAATATTTAAAGAGCATAAATCTAATTTTAGAATATGCAAACAAGATAATATAAATTATTAAATAAAGTCGTCTTTCAAATGATCCTAAAACATAAAATATAGACGATTTATTGAAATTTGAAGTTTATAAATATCGGTGCGATTTTGGAATCCCTGCATACTGTGATGCCACAGCGTGTAACGTGCGTGTTCCAGTGCCATTTTTCACAGGGAGTATGATAGACGAAGCGATGTTATTTTAGCTTGAAGGTAATTACTTCAGCTATTTTGGTACATATATATACATATATATTTTTATACATATGTATTTATATAATTTATTACTACTGACACACACATATATATATATATATATATATATATATA
>Ga0157363_1007663_pt1 | contig 10232 bp, 4 predicted proteins | sample AttsexASBM1_FD_111477 | JGI IMG/M metagenome (GOLD analysis project Ga0157363, IMG submission 111477) | Fungus gardens microbial communities from leaf cutter ant in Ribeirão Preto, State of São Paulo, Brazil - Atta sexdens ASBM1 | ecosystem: Host-associated > Fungi > Mycelium > Unclassified ...
ATGATTTATATATATATATATATACACACACACACACACACACACACACACACACACATACACACACACACACACACACACACACACACACACACACACACGGTAGTTTATTGAATATGGATTCCCCAAGAAATATAAGCCAGCCAGACAATCTCACCGGATGGAGATATTACAGTAGATGTAACGGGTATTTATTCGACAGATGTGTCGATATTTTCTCATGGAAAGTGCAAAGGGCTGGGGAGGAAACATGCTAGGCAATATCGTCGCTATGTGTCGTCCAAGAGGTTTCACTTAGCTTCCGAAAAATGAGAACAAAGAGACATTCGAGCGATCGTATCGGGACATTCACCGATCGTTCTACACTCGATTCAATGCGATCAGTATCTATGCGCTAATAAACGACAAGAACGGTCTCAAAGCACGCTTCTATCTCTAATGAAACTTCTATCGCACACAACACCTCGCTACTCTGCCCTCGCACTTTATTTCTCTTGACCCGATTTTTAGACCCACTCGCACAATTTATTTTCCGTACTTTTTCGAGTGACATTATTACGTCTAGAGGTGTGCGTCTGTGTGTAATCGCGCGCCCCAATTGCAGTATTTCTAAGAAGTTTCGCGCGAGAAAAAAGTCATAATAAAATTTCAATGTTCCGGCGCAGTTACTTTTACATAAGTTCCGGCCAAGTACTATCGATACGAACACTCCCGCTAACTTGGAGAAATGTCGCTCGAAAGATCTACCCCTTGTGGCGAAATTGAAAAATCGGAAGTAGTTGATTGATTGAATGACTATTCGCGGCACTGTCAAAGGAACCTAATCTGCATTTCGTATAACTCTGGTGGCAAACTGTACTGGAAAATGTTTCGAATTCGACGAAGCAAAGAGTGGATGGCACTACGGAAGTGGCCCAGTTTTCCCTTTCAAATATCGACGAACCGTGTTCGAAACTGGCTTAGTGCGATTCGAGATATTTCAATCCCTTGTAGAACCACAAATGGAAGAACGGGAACAGCAAGAAGAGAAAAGGAAGACACGATGTACTCTTGACTTATTACGAAAGAGATCAACCTTTTCAGCTACTTATGGTTCTTCCTCAATCGATATGCAGGATCCTTTGGTTAAACAACGAAAGTTCTTGGAAGCTCAAATCTATCGCACGCCCGTGATTTTAATCCTCGACACATCGAAAGTTTTCCCATGCTAAGAACATCAACGAAGACTGAACAAGCGAGCGTCGAAGTATCTAACAGAAACAAAGTGCCGCGATTTAATTCTCCGATCAAGGGAGTCTTCCGGCTGGCGAGGCGTGGCGAGGGACATCGAACGGGAGCAGGAAAACGGAAAGAGAATTTTATTGGGAGGGTACACATCACATGGAAGCATCTCGGCGAAGAATTCGTTAGGGTCCCCGCGATCTCTGTGGCGTGTGTACGGCACACACGCATGTATACGGAGTCGACGCGCCCACAGGCAAATATATACGCGGACCCTCCTCTTTCGTGAAATAGCCACTCGGCCACGACGTTTTAAACGGCTTCCAAACGAAGTTTGGCTCCGAAAGCACGGCACGTACAAACGTGTGTGCGAGGGCGCTTACACGGCGCGAAGATCGGGCAACGCCTCTTTCGATTACCCCGAGGGCTACGAAACAAATCAAGCGGATGAATACGCGCGGATATTCAGGTGCATTTCCCACGGGTGGGATGCAGCTGGTCGAGTACCTCCAGCCGGAGAAGTATTCCTTTGTGCGTTCGGGACTATCGGATCGCCTAGGACAAGAATCTATTGCACTCTCAATATGTACCTCTCAACCGTAGCCCCGTGATTGAAAAAGCGTAATCGAGGAAGCGAATCTTTTTTTTCGCGGAAGCAAGACCAGTATTCGCGAAACAAATCGATATATCAAAACCGATATATCGAAATCTTAATTAAAAATTGATTATTATATTCGTTACGATGCTTGTTAAAGTTTTGATTACAATTTTAAATTATATTTTCCTCGCAAAAAGTTAAACGACTACTTGGAATACATAAATTACATAAATACTAAAGTATATATATATAAGACTTTTATCTACATATCACATAAAGATATAAATAGAATATGTATGAAAATTCAGATCCGTTAGCTGTCACTCTAAATTCATATCAATAATTAAACACATCGATTACTAGTAAAAGTCTAAAATCACTAACTAGTTTTATGATGAACAAGTATTCAGCATAATAAAACGGAGATTAAATTTAATTTCCTTTAATACTAATCCTTTTTAGCGAAATGGAAATACGTGAAACGCGTCAAACCACTGAATTCCCTTGAATATTCAGCTGCATTTACCTCAAAGTGAATGTAGATGGTAAGCTCTAGAGGAGAAATATTCCTTTGTTAAGATGATAGCCACGTATTCGGGCTGTTGAATTGGTGGAATATGAGTGTGCTCGAAGAATATACACGCTTACACATCAATTTGAACGAATAAATTATCTATCGCATTAAACGAGAGCTTATTTTACACATTGCAGTCATCTCGAGTTTACAGATATATTTGGTATATTACTGTAAGAAATTATTGAAGATGAAACGCAATAAATATGACGCGTTGTAAACATATAATTCTATTATCTTCATCTAATAACACAGCGATATATTTTTCTTCCATCAGGCGGAATAAAGTCAAAGATCTTATTTGACATTTTTATCTCGTCTTTTGTATTCCGTGTATACATAAAGAGCAAGACTGTATTACGTATTTATATGCGTACAGTATGCGAACCGCAATGAGAGTGCAAGCTGCTTTGCAAGATAGAAATATTCCTTTGTCAGACGACGCGCTCTGTTACAGAACGCGTGTAACACATCACCTCGAGCTGTATTTCAAAAATATATATACGTTTCAATTTCAGTCACGCGGAGATGCGACTTATACACAGTTATATCGCAGATCTATACGGTGGAAAATGTATTAAGCTATCATGTCGTCGATATAAACAGTAAAAATCTATTTTCTTTAACTTATCGCAACAATATCCTTATATTTTTACGGTGTAATTGCTGCACATGCAATAATACTACAAGCTATTGCTGCACATGCAATAATACTTTCATCCAATATCTCGTTCTTTCATAACCAGCGTTATGTAAGCTCGATGATAAAAAAAAAAGAACAACAATCATAAAGGCAGCTATGTAATTAAAAAGAGACATTTATAAATATATCTATGCAATTTAAAGTATTTTATTTTTTAAATGATAGATGGAATAGATAGCCACTTTAGGTATAGTTTTCATTAAAATCTTATTCCGGAAAAAGAAAATAAAAAGTATTGGCCCAGAAGTATTAAAGTTCATTATTTTATATTTATCCCATAAGATCTATAATTGTTGTATAATAAATTTAACAAGTATAATTATAAAAATAAAACGTTTTCACAGGTTCTAAGTATTCTACTTACCAATTTACTTTGAAACCACCTATCTATTTTAAAGATTAAAAACAAAAAGTAAAAATAAAAAAAATTTGTTCTCGGTTTTAAATGGCCACGTAAGAGAAAATTGTACATCGAAATGATTCCTTCGTGGGGAAAAAGATATAGACAATACCCAGAAGTTCGCGGCAATGCATCTACAAAGTACATATAAGGCTTGCCTCAAAGTCTACGAAAGCAAAGTGTATCCGACGCCGCGGGCGTCCTGTCAAATATATATATATACGTTTCAATTCCTACTATGAAACTGCATTTCACAACCGCAAGTCGCATGCACCTGACGCGTTATACGTCATTCTACACGTATATAATGTATGCAATGCACTCGAATATTAATGCCTGTAATGTGCCACGATGATTGAATCGCAAGGTAAATCACATTTGAGAGCTGTGCTCTAAGGCAAAAATTTTCATCTGCGAAACGCGATACGAGTTTTCAATTAGGAAACTTATTCGATATTAAAATTCGATATTAAATATCTTAATTGATTAAATGACATCTTTGCAAAGGAGAGATATATGCATTATCGATTAGCTTGCGAAATGTAGTGAAAATATTTCTTTATCACATCAGTACAGTATGATCCATCTGAGCGTTTTTTTTTTTGTATATATTCATGTGGTGACCTGATACATCACAGTGATATATCCCATTTCAATTAATCAATGGACATATATCGCTGTCACTGATATAACGTTTGAGCGCGTGACTGCGGTAAAAGTTAAATTCGTACGGGAAAAATATCACGTCCCATTTCTGTAATCGATGCCATTAATAACGAGCAAAATTGCGCAAAAATTGTATTTTATTCCCCCCCCCCCTCTTTCCATCCCTCCCATTCGTTAATTTTCTGCCGAAATCAATTAATCGCGAACTCTTGCATCTCATCGCGAGAGATGCGAATCGATTCTTTCATCTCGTGTCGGACAACTATGAAACTAACGCAAAGAGAGAAATGCGGAGAACACGCAGTTAACCGTCCTGAAACGATTAACTGCAATTTTCATGATCCACCGTAAAATGCGGAAAATCTCGTGACTCCTTGCAATTACGGCGACACAGAGAAAGGATTTAGCGGGAAATGGAGGCGCAACTACTATTTAAAAGCGATATCTCTCAAAGAGTGCAGACGGGTTTTTCGCGAGACATAAACCGTGCCGAGACGACGCGGGCTCGAATGAATTATCAGTTACTACTGGCTACAGTGCGAGGGAAAGGGCGACGGTGGAGAAAGGTTAAGCTGTCGCTTGACGTACGAGGCTAATGAAAGCTTAGCTCTGTAATACAATCTGACGGAAAGCAAGCCGGCCGTCTGACGTGATAGGTCAGTCGAGGCCGGTCTGAGTTTGTGCGCGCCGGGAAGACAAGTGGATTACTCGTGACTCTGGGGATGGCGGCCATATAACGGATGATCTTCGACTCTCCTTTTGATTTTGTTACCCTTCTTCAGCGCCGAGTGCCGACCTATCGCGCCTGGATATTCCCTGCCGTCAATGTCCAGCTACTTTTAGTCTTTTTCTCTCTTCGATCCGGGAATGGCGCGCGACAGTTATTGCCGTGGACGATTTGTCTCGTTCGTGTCTCGAGACGGGGTCTCAACCCCTCTCGCACAGAAGTCGAGATCACGACGTTGACCAGTAATTATCTATAGTTTCACTTTAATTCAATCTGTATTTTTTCTTATAATATAATTCTTTAGCTCGCAAACTTACTGTAAATAGTATTTAATCTTTAGGTTCAGGGTTGGGTTCCGAGGCAGCATCATTGCTAATTGCACCACCTTGTTTGTACAATTTCATATTTGCAAATATAATTAAATTAAAGGACTTTTATAAAATAACAAAAATATCATAAAGATAGAAGGGCAAATTAAAGTCAAATTTAAACTTAGATATATGAAATAATCGTTTGAATATTTTACATTCTTAATAAATTTCTATGGTTTATAAATATAAATTTAAATAAAAAATTTAGTAAGAATACATTACATTATATGTTTCAATATCATAATTGTATCATCATCAGATGTTCTAAAATCGCAATGAACAAGAATCGCAGTAAAAAAGTCAGATTTTAAATAATTAAAATTATATTTTAAAACGGAATAAGAAACGTAGTGAACTAATCATATGAATTATATCTAATCTGTATCATATGTGAGTCAGATGTAACACGATGGATAGAAAGTGAATAATAGCGAAATTGCTCGCAAATTGACCGACTAGTTGTTACAGAATTTTCACGATGATCTATTGAGATACAATATTCTAGGAAAAGAGCAGCAAGAAAATTCGTTATTCCATTAAAGAACTCACCAAAATGATCTTTAATTCCGTCTATCGCATGAAGTAGATGAAATGCACGTCAAGTTGATTATATCAATCACTGTGATTATGAAATAAATAATTTAAATTTATATTCTATAGAAATTTATTAAGAATATAAAATATTCAAAACTTAGATTATTATATAATATATATCTAAGTTCAAATTTGACTCTAATTTGTCCTTCTATCTTCTTGATATTTTATGTTTGCACATTATTATTATTATTATTATTATTAATTTGCGCGATTGTTATCGATATAATGCGGTTAAAAATATTATATTTTCTACTCAAGCAGCTGTAAGTATTTAAAATTCTGCACGAAAGTAAATTAATTACCAGCCATATCGTCGCTATTTCGTAAATAAGATTGGATTACGTCGCGGAAATATTACAGAAAACTACTCGTTTTTCAACCGCCGGTCTAGATCGCACGAGCGAATTTAGATCGGAGTTATATGTCACATGCGAGAATTTCGAGACCGCCCTCGTATTTCACGCGACGCAGAAGCGCGTGGTTTCCGTCTTTTTTCTTTTTCTACTCTCCTCACTTTCTCGTTCTCCTGCGGAAACACGCACTGCAATTCTTCCGTGCGGAGCAGTTTTTTTTCCTTCAGCAATACAGTTTTCCGGCTGCGTGATATCGACTCCCCGTTACTTAATTCCATTCGGCACGACACTTGGCTGTTCCTAGAAGCGTTTAGACATCGCGATCGATTGGACGAGTGCGGCAGAGTCGGTACCGCCATTGTTCAAAAGTCGTGTTACTCTGGCAGCAATGCGATATGCGTCTGTGTACCCCTGTATGCACGGCGGACTTCCCTTGTTCCCGACGGGAAAAATACAGTCGCGCACGACACGAGCTTAGATCGCTATCCAGTTTGGCGAATTAGATCCTTCATTGGAATTGACATATTCGCAGTGGCTTGGTCGGTTTACTTTAGTAGAACTCATTTTTATCTGCTCGATATTATCATGCGCTTCACAGTATTACGATACTCTTGGCACTCACTTGAATTTAATACATTTCAATTGTTAAAAAAATATTCCTCACAATTGATTCCAAGATCGAAAAAAGTTTTGATGCTCAATTTGCAAAATTAGATACATATATAAAATTCATACAGAAATATTTAAACATAAACTAATATTCGCTTTAACCGAATGTAGGAATTTTCTTATTTAATTAGAGAAAATATATTCTGAACAAATTTTAGTTTTATAAGTAAAGATGAAAAGATGATTGGCATGCGGGACGAAAGTGATTTCTCAAACACGCACATACAGAACGATTGCGCTCGCCAATCCATCTAGTAGATATTAACAACGTAAAATAGCTAGTTTGCAAGTAAAATCATATTCGTGGTCGGCAGTTTCATCTTGGAAGCACTGACAACGATTGGTTTGATGTCGGACAGGGTGGATAGGTAATAATTGGTTTTATCTGACTGTGCCGACCCGGGTAGGCATAATGAAAATGAGAGGTCGGCACGCGAGCGAGCGTTACACTCGCGCAGCAGCAGCCGGCAGCAGTAACAGCTTTTAGCAGCCACTCAGTCTGCACGATATTACTATTTGCACAAAATTACGCTGGGCACAAGATTGCCGCACTTATGAACACTCGATCAACTGACGCGACCGACCGACGTTGCTCGAAACAATCGCGTGTATTCGTCCCGCGAACCTCGCGAGTTACTCGCCGCCCTTCTGGGTTCTCTTTTTCCCTCCCTTTTTTTTTTTAATGAGACGATACGTGACCAGCACTGCGATAATAATCGACCGGCAGATGAAAACTTGGGTGCGACCATAGTTTTCGAACGAATCGATGTTGAAACTGATATTAAAAAATTGTATTCAAATCTACAGCTTGTATTTTTCACGTATTTTTCTGTATTAAGTTTTTTTTTCAGATATCACGTACCGTGATTTGTTGACAAGTTTTTCTGCCGTTATTATATCACGTTGCATTCACAAGACTTTGATAGTTCTTGTTTTTCTGTAATTAATTAAGAGTGATATCATTTGCTACACGAATTTACGAATTATGTTCCGCTGTTAACAAACTACATTACAAACTGCATTATTGAGAACAAGCGCTAACAATAAGCTCAGATTAATATTGTTCACGAAACCGAATTGCGGTTGCCATCTATGGATGTTTACGTTAAGAGTTATTTAAAATATGCGCTGTAACATACGAGATAACGCATATCGTAGGGCGTATCTCGCATCTGTGCTGATTAATGTGGCACATGTAAAGTTTCGACAACGCTCGAATCTGCATATCCACGTTACGTCGTAACTTTCTAGGGGAAGGATTAAATATGGCCACGCGTCGCTGCGCACAGTCGAATGCACACATTTCGAACTGTTGCATACTAATTTGCATACTATCAAACTCTCGACGGGGACCAAATTGAATGATCCGTCAACTGCGAAACTTATGGCTGAGGGACAACGCTGATTCGCGTTAATCTCCGAAATCTCTTCGGTGCATTTAATTACCGACGTTAATCTGACGAAGTCGACAAAATCGACATTACACTAATTATCCAGGACCACGAACGTAATTTTTTTTCCTCTGCAAGAAAGCTGATGACGTCAGGTTGGGAGACCCGGGTCGTCGGGTGGCCGGCTGACGGAGAAATGTGATAGATGACGAAGCCTTCGTCTGTCCGACGGCGGAACGAAGAAGTAGGTCTCATTTGCTTCACTGGCCGTCCCGAGAACCATCCATCATAGCATAAGAAAGTGGTGAGTTGCCTTCCGTATATGAATATTCACGAGAGTGCAAAACAAAAGCTGTAAAGAGACTACAAGAATAACCGTAGGGCGAAAATCTATCTAATGACTTTAATCTTTTAAGTGCACAAGTCTTCGATTCGCGATTTAATTGTTATCTTGTCGCTCGTGCTTATTTTTGTACGGAATTTTTCCTTAAATAATAATGTAGGTATATATTCATCTCTCTCTCTCTCTCTCTCTCTCTCTCTCTCTCTCTCTCTCTCTCTCTCTCCTCCCTCCCTCCCTCCCTCCCTCCCCCCTCTCCCCTCTATCTCTCTCTCTGTCTCTCTCTTCACGATCTCTGTTCATTTCCTTTCGGAAATTATAAAACAATAAATTTCTTGGTGATTATGTAATCAAGAATAATCATGGATTTATGGATATATGTAGGTGCAGTTTGATTCATTGAACTCCATTGGGCCGTATAATGAAACACGGTTGCATAAACTCGACTGTAACGAAAATTGATTAATTAAGTATCTTGCTAAATTCAGCCGGTAATTCCAGGTTAATGCATACCATAATGCTAAGGCCATTGTTCGTACGTACACCGTCGCCCCGAACGATACGCCGCATTATACGGGGTAATGACGAGAGAAATATGGTTATTTTCGGTCCAATGGGTAAGCGTGCTTCCATAGTTTATTGCGTTTTCTATCTGAAGTATGCCATCTTTATTACGTTATCGCTCGCGCTGCGTGCCGAGCGCTAGTTTATGCCGACAGATCCAGCTCCCGATATACGTTATAAGAACAATAATTAGCAGTTTCTTTTTCAATTTTAATACAGCGCTAATCAGCCATATACAAAGTCTAGACGTGGATAAGATACTATTAAAGAGATCGGGAGTTTGCGTAATTTGAACATTTCATTGGGTATTTGATGTTTTGTTTTTAGGAAATTTAGAAATAATAAACGACGTGGAAAAATACAATCACACGAAGAATAGGTGACATCCAATTTTCTCACTGAATCCACTTGGGCCCACTAAACCCATTTGATCGACACGAAAACTGAGCCATAGTTGCGGATGTTCACCAATATCTTGTCGATTGTTTCAATAGAAAAGTTCTTTCCTCGGGAGTTCTTTTTACGACAGAGTCCATTTATTAACGTCATTAATATCATTTATATTTTTCGATCATATCATCATTCAGATAATGAGAATATACAATGATAAGAGTATACAACGCTGAATGTTTAAATTCATTCGTGGGATTGTTTGAGCCAATTCATATTCAAAACTGTTTAATATGTCTGCACGAAAATTAAATCGTAAACATCATTCACGGCGATAAATGCACATAATTTTGTCCAGGGCCGATCAATCAATCAGCTACAAGTTGTGAATGGTGAGGTTGAAAAAAATCGTTGAAATATCTAAATCTATAAATCTCTATATACATTTCGCTCTCTTCTCTTATCGAGTGGAATGACTGCGCCTTGAATCGCGTTGGCGTGGAAAGCCGGAGTGATGGATGGTGGCTAGTTATAACGGCGTTTTTTATTAATTAGAGCGTATATATAAAACATATAATAATATATATATATATACATATATATATATATATATATATATATATATATATGAGATAAAGAGACTACGTGCACTTTCGCACTCCCGGCAG
>Ga0157363_1007664_pt1 | contig 10231 bp, 3 predicted proteins | sample AttsexASBM1_FD_111477 | JGI IMG/M metagenome (GOLD analysis project Ga0157363, IMG submission 111477) | Fungus gardens microbial communities from leaf cutter ant in Ribeirão Preto, State of São Paulo, Brazil - Atta sexdens ASBM1 | ecosystem: Host-associated > Fungi > Mycelium > Unclassified ...
AGCTACGCCATTGAGTTCGCGGGAGATTTACCTCACGCTGGCGAATCCGATGCGGGAGTGTTGTATATTCGTCATCCGCCATCGCAGTTGTTCGCCGATAGTGTAATAAGGTCCTTCGGAGAAGCGACGCATCTTTTTGCCACGCTGAATCTTCTTCCTTGCGATACCTCGTAGTTCCCAATCGAAGTCTCAGAGAAACCAACGTGAGAGATGACGCAAGGGTGACGAACGCCATGATCCAAGGGTTTGCAACCCACCCTTGGCGGCACCCACCCTTCGACTCCGCGTCACGGCGACACTTCCATACGAACCAATATTATTGTTATCGGGTGATATAGGAGCGTCAGAACAGCGCACTTGATGCACATTGCGATCGAGTTTGCGCGTTGCTGGTGGCAGGAGGAAACGATCAACTATGACATGTGCGGGTTTGCGGACACGTGAATCGTAGATGCGTAGATTTATGGATATACGGATCGTAGACGCGTAAATTTATCGCCGGGTCTGTGTCACAAAGGTATGAGCGCGTCAATTGTAAGATTTATTATATTCACTCTCTGCGTAGATTGTCGAAGCATGGATTCGCGAAAGGATTTAGGTGCAGCGACTTGTGAATACATAAATTAAGCTCAATATTTGTAAATTAAGATGCGCTTGTAGATATATGAATTTACGCAATGCGCAAACTCGTGGGTACAGAATTCTAAAATGAGGCTCTACGTTTCTCGGAGAGAAATAGAGAATGAATAGGAAGGGTGTGTGGATTAGTCGATGTGCAAATTTACCAATGTACGCGTTCATACATGCGAGGCGAGACGAAATGTACATAAACGCGCGTGCCACGCTTGAACGACTTGCGCGCCGCGAATTTTTCAAGAATAGCACAAACCGATTACAACTCCGCACTTTTATTTTTCTCGTTTTTTTTTTTTTTTGATACCGTCCAAGACGTACGGCCATCGAGGCGAACGGGTAAGCGTCGAGCGAAATACTAGTGTCGGCCGATATCGGGGGTGCAGTCGTAAGGGCGCGCCCCTCGTTGCGAGCCCCCTGTAAGCTACAGCTCGCTCGCGAGCGCGTATATATGTACACGCGTGTACACATCCATGTCCACGAAGGGCTCTCCCCCGACCTGCCGTTGCCTATGTTACGGCCACAGCTCGTCCTCCCATGCCGCGGCTATGACTAATAAGAACTAGAGGACCGTGTCACACGATACGATCTTATCACACGTTAAACGATGCGAACCGAACGTGTTACCCTAACCTCACAAGAATAGCTCCAAGACAATTCTCTTAAAACTTTTTTGAAAAACTGATGGTAAATTAGATACTTTTCTGAAATTAGATTCTTACAGTCAATTTATGACGAATTCTTCCAATATTTATTTCAATGTTAAAACGATTTTGAAGTTTCAAAAAATCTAATAGATATACAATGACGAATAAGCAAATTTAAAAAATGATGAGTAAATAAAAAATTTAAAAGGTGCTATTCTTGATATTTAAGCTCAATTATTAAAAATGCTCTTGTCTTACACTACTCGTAACATAAGAAATAAAAATTTATTTATTCTAGCTCATAATTAAATATTTATGTCATCGATATGAAAATTTTTGTATCAATTTAAAGATATTATTTAAATAAAGTTTTTAAAACTTGACACTCACATATCAATACAAAGTTCTAAAAGTAAAATACTTAAGTATATCTATATAAAACAATTTTATGTTAACGAACCCACGAAACATAAATCTGTTTTCATTTAATTTTTCACAGGTTTCGTATATACTAAAGTTAAAGCACGCGGTATCGCAATCGACATTGCAGCAACCTCAGCAACATTGGGCGCAACCCCACCGAATTTCACCCTTTATCCCTTTCTACTCCGGTTAGATGGCCCATCTTGCATCGCCCTAGCGTTTTCCTCTCGCAGGCGTGCGAGCGACATCATCGCACGCGTCGCGTTTTTATCGCGCGCACCATATGCACGATATATATATTCTAACTCCCAGAATGGTTAGTACATCAAATTTTCTCTTAGAGGAGAAGAGAACCCCATGTGTCACATGATCGTTGTAGAACGTTCGGATGTGTGTAAAACGCGAATCTCGATTCGCGTCGCGTCCCACGACGCTCACGAATGATCCTTCAGAAGAAAGTGTCGCGGGTGGCACCGGCAGTGTGTTCGATTCCACCGAAATTGCTTCTCGTTCCGCAAGAACGACGAAGAGACATCGAAGTATGCGTGATAATTTACATTTTCAAAGAGAGAGAGCTCCCCGCATTTTTCGTGTTATGTTACTTGCAATATATTTAACAATAGGTTATGAGAGAAAGATGATTTTTCACAAAAAAAAGATTTTGTTAAAGTATGTAAAAATTTAACTGGATACCGATCTAAAAATAATTTTATTAAACCATCAAAATAATTATGTAGAACGCTCAAGCTAGAATGTCATAACTTTTTGCATTGCTCATCATGTTTAAATTTCTTATACAATTTAATTATTTTGATGATTCAATCAAATTATTTTTTAGATCTATTTAAACCTTTATAGATACTTCAAAAATCGTTTTTTTTCGTGCTTAAATCTCCCTCTTAAATCTCGATCTGTTTTCTTTTTGTCCCCTAAATGACAATTGTACATGAAAAGAACTGTACACAGTCTTGATAAAATATCTAAATATTTAGCTAGATGCAGATAAAAATAATTTTGTTGGACAAAATAATTATGTAAAATGCTTAAGAATTGATGTTGTAATAAGTTGTAATGTTTTATCAACAGTATTCAACAGTATACTTTGAGCATAATATAATTACTTTGATAATTTAAACAAAATTATGTGGTTAAATTTTTAAATACTTCAGCAATAACGTCCTTTCCGTGTACGACAATAAAGGCTAACAAAAAATAATATCAAATCAGATATGAAATCTTAAATGATGCAAGAAATTCTTTACTGTTACTACATGACATGTGTTTTATCATTCATTAACGCATTAGTGCGCATGGAAAAGGACATGGTGCGTTAATTATGTGTACGACTCCGTTCCTCAGATTTACTTTCTCGTTCACGAATATTAAAGTTAGCTACAGGAACTTCGCATTTTACGGCAATTACAGCCCCCCCTGCGTGTCGCATAATTCCTCCACCCTGTAATTCCAACAGTCCAAGCGTCACCCTTCATGGGGTTTCAACAGCGTTATTTTTTTTTTCGTCAAACATCACAAGTGTCAGCGAAACGTCCAAAAGCAATGAATAGCAGAAAAACGGATGACATGGGACTATGCGATAAGCGTGAAAAAGCGCGAGTCGGCTGACGGGAACGTCGATTTGTAAATGGTGTTGCAGGTGAATCTCTCGTCGCACTTTCGTCGGAATTAGCAGCTGTGATGACAGAGAGAAAGGGAGAAACGAACTAGACAGATCGATGGCTATTTCGTCTGAATGTGATTACCACGAGAATTCTGGGAAACTCAATGTGAAAACGAAAATACAGACGAGGAGAAAACTGTGTGGTTAGGCTGAATAAATAAATAAAATATTATGTCATAATTAATGGTGGAAAAATTCGATAAAAGGGATGACAGATAATATGAAAAAGAGGAAAAGGAATTCTTTTGCAAAGAGATACATATAAGTAAAAGAAACATGAGATAACATCACAAAGTCAAAACTGACAAAAGTTGTTATACTAATTGGAATTCTGGTGGAAAATAAACAAATCAGAATCTTTTGATTAAATTTATTAATCAGGATAATCAATTATGATAATCAGAATTTTGATGTGATTTGAATATGTTGGTTTGTCCAACAACAAGAAATCATTTTCAACAAGAAATTTTTCTCAATGCAAAACAGAGATTACAACTATAAAAATCGATCAGAAGGTGATATGAAAGAAAGGTAATAAGTAACGATAACGAGAGAGTAAACATTTCGCTAGAAACAAAACGGGGATCGGACTCGTAGAAAATGAGGTAACGAGAAGAGGAAATTTGCTGGATGAAGGGAAGGTCCGAGGAGAAGATCTTTGACGAGGGGTGGAATGAAAGGGCAGAGGGCTGGAAGAAAAATCACGTCAAATATTTGTTCTCGCGCAATGCCAGGCCCAGCGTCGTCGAGAAAAATCGGCGAATCAAGAGAAACTCTCGCCCAGTGACAGAAAGAATCTTATTCGAGACGAAAACATGCGAGAGGGGACGTTCTCGCCCAATCTTATGATTTTGTTATTTGCAACAACCCTCGCGTCCTCAACGACATATGAAATAGGATATCTCCTGATGTCGCTGATGATCAAACGCATCACGGATTTGTGCATCCACAAATTTAACGTTTGCTAAACTCAAACATTGTCAACTGGGAATTAAAAAGGCAGGATAGTCGCCCAAGGTTCTATCGAGTTAATTCCCTGTAATATGTAATTTTTTTCTCTCCAACGTAATTTACTCCTGGATAAGAAATATTTCTAAATATTGTACATATATATTAAAGAAAAGATATTTATTTTCTGTCATAATTTTAAATTATTAAATTTTAAAGTATTAATAAATAATATTAAATAATATTTATATTAGTTCATAAATGACACACTACAAGAGAAAAAGAATACAAATATAAAATTACAAAAACAGTGAAATAACACAATTTCGAATGCATAGTATGTTAAAAAATCAAAAGCGTCATTAAAATGCATAGTATGTTAAAAAATCAAAAGCGTCATAAAAACATGTAACACAAGAAATACTAACATCTTAGTATTCCAATGAGATTGTCATTAAATATAATAATTTTTCAAATTAAAGTTAATCATATTTACATCTAACGTAAATACGACGATTTTGCAAGGTTTGTAAGTTTTTCTTTATTTAAAAAGAGCGTTTTTAAGATTTAAAAAGAATACTATATTATACGATAAAAGAATTAAAAAATTGTATTCCAGGTGAACACGAGGGTTTCTCTTATGACTTCTCGCAAAAGCTAGGGTGTTTTGCATCCCGGTGAGCGGGCACCGGAAGGAGACCCTGTCGTATACTGCGCTTCTATTTTCAGACGGCGTCGTGTGCTGCCGCGCCGTTCCGTTTGTCCCGACGTCGGATATTTTTAAGGTTTCCGTTCAACGATACGCGTCACAAATCCGTGCTGTTTCGGAAAGGAACCTCCGCATGTGTGCGATAGATCTGTACGCAGTAAAAGCCGACAGACGACGCGTCGCGTTGTCGGGGTGTAATATTTTCGCGACAGTCTCGCCATCACCTATCAAAACTTTCCTTTCATCGTCTGTGACGCTGTCTCGACTCACACCGAGAAACGGATGATTCCTTCTATTCACGTTTTTTACGACTGTGACTGTGGGGTTTTAATTGAACCGTGGCATATCCTGCGCTTATGAATCATTTCACAAGCTCGTTATTACATTTGCATATTAATCCTCGGCGACATGAACTACACGCAGCTATCAGAAGAAATATCTCGACTCGATATCGTAGATATCGTTGATTTTTTAAAATCATTCCGAAGTGACTTTTTGCCTTATGTAAAAATAATTCAAAGTCTCGTTAGGTTAACTAACGTTTGATGATCTAATAAATTACGAAGGTGATTAGTATTAATGATATACGACAAGATGGATTATTGAGAAGTAAACTCGTATAAGTCAAGCCTATACATTTTACTTCGCAACAAGTTTCCTGGATTAATTAATATGCAAATCATTAGCAAATAGCCTACATTTGAATAAAATTTCGTGTCTTTCCATTTGCTTCTTATTAGTTACAAGAATTATGTACAATAAAAATACAATTCTTTAAGTTTACTAATAGAGAAATTTACACTTTTCTGAATATTAAATTTTTATCAAAATTCATTATTAGGACTTGCAAGAATTTAAATGTTTATTAATAATGTTTATTAAATTTTTATTTTTATAGATATACTTTAATAGAATGAACAAATATTAATAATAAATATTGTTATTTTATATATATATTCTATACTATTTTTTATTCTGTTTATAAGTATTGTAGATAATCAAATTAGACAAAAAAAGACAAATAGAAGAAATAATTTATTTATTAGATTTGATATTTTGCAAATAAACTTTCAAAAAGTTCAGAAATAAGGGATTAAAATGTTCCCAATCGTGGATGGAACATTCCCTTTTGAACGAAAAACCTCTGGAATAGATTCGTTTGGAGTTTTTCTCACTTACCTTCTAAATCTTTATTCGGACATGAAAAAATCATAGAAATAAATTTGTCGTGAAATTTTACATAAAAAAGATACATCATAAAGCTAATTTCCATAGAATTCTTGCAATTAGAGTTCAAAGTTATGAGGAATAAAGTGTGTAAAGGAAAAAAATCGCTTTAGAACGCTTTTCGTCACAAATATCTCCGAAACCTCTGTTTCTACGCAAAAATGATAAAAACAAAAAGAGTAGAATTTTTTCTACAAAATACATGTTTTTGTTTTTATGTTCTTCATTGACTTCACTGACTTTTTTCGAAAACGTGTATTCTATAATTGAAGCTCGTTTTCACACCACCAATGAAATAGAGCTCTCGGCTCTCTGCTTTTTTTTTTAAAATGGTTTCCTCTTTAAGTCTCTTCCACTTTATACACATATATGCATTCCACTTTACATATACACATACTATTCATTTATACACGCAAAAAAATCGGAACACTAAATTTTTGCATAAATTTTTAATACAATATTTTCAAATAGCAATAACTCAGTAAAAAATCGTAGCGAAATGTTTAAAAAAGCTTTTTAAAACTTGAAATCTTTACTTTCCAGATCAGAACTTTAAAAAACGGTTATACTGATATTATGTGAAGTTACACAAACATAAATGAAAACGCATAAATTCTCAAAATTTTTTGAGAAAAAACGAAATTTGCGAAGTTCTATTCTGGCACCAATTAAAAATTGCGCAAATTTACAGCTTTCGAAAGAGTGAATCTTTATCTTTAATTTGCTTTTTTATAGACTTCTATACAATTTTTTTCACCGAGTTATTCAATGTTGAAGCAAAAATGACCCTTTTTACTTCAAATTATAAGAAGTTCAAAACTTATAAGTTCTTTACCGAAATAGTTTAAAGAGGATTATTTCATATTTAGGAATGTTTCGGCTTATATTATTAGTGTCTCACATCGATTATAATTAACGTCCAAATATTTCGCCGCACAGTCATAACGTACTTGAAGACACACTATTTTTTTGGAAATTTCAGTTTAGATGCGATACTGAAAATCTGCCGGCAACTAGTACAGTCGCTTCACATATATCTTTTGTCAATTTTACAGAAATGGTACCAATAATCCACTGGCAATGTATTGTTTCGATACTGACACCTGATGCACTACTTTTTAGAATTACAATATAGACGCGATACTAGAAATCCACCGACACTGATTAAATATTGTCGCTTCAAATATTCCTTTTATCAATTTCTTTGAAACTTTTACCAAGTTTACGTAAATATAAACGTAATTTGATAAATACGTGTTTTTTTTTTTACAGAATAAACAGCTGAAAGCGGAAATGGATTAATAATTAGTCTATATTATGTAATAACGCAAAAGAATGCGATGTATACAGAGATTAATAGCAGACATCAGGCATGTCAAACAATGTCGGAAAGATTAGAATTTTGTTTTGTTGGCAGTAATCATGTAAAATCTGGGCCTTTCAAGATTTGTAGCACGAAAACGGCTCATAGGATCAAGTTGTGCTCATTGAGACATTTGTTCAGAATGAAGAGAACTACAACATCATATCTAAATATTAATCAAATCCGCAGAAAGACATTTTTCCATAAAATTGATGCAAGGACATTTGACCTTAAGAAGGGGATCAAAGCTGCGTCAAATTTATCTGGTAATTATTCTATCCAAACGTAATAACTTCGATTAATTTCCACTGTAATGCTTTGCTGAGAAGGTGGTTGGCAAATTAGTTGTATGCTAAGACAACTGTGAAATCGGCCGCCATCTTGGATATGCCATTTTGAATTCAGAAAAAAGCCAGACGGCTTTTGAAAGTAGATATCACAAGCTTTAATTTGAGCTGGCGCAGATTTCATTTTTTTCAAAATTGTTCTGGGCAGAAGGGGGTCCCCTTCACGGAGAATGCCTTATATATATATATATATATTAATCATAAAATATGTTTATGAAATACGTTTGCGAAGAAGGTGCAAAAAGTCAATGAAGAACTTGAATCATCACTATTCTCTTGTAATATTGATATGTGTTAGTCTGACCATTCATTAATTATTCATTTGTTAATTATGCGATTGACTCTTTTTAAGAATATTACTGACCATCACATGATTATAACATTACTTTGTGACTTCTCCGATTCATGAAAATTTTAAGGTCAAGCAGCCGATTGGGAACAATTTCTGTCAGTCAACGTACATCGGAGATGGTTAACTTACTTATCTTTATTTTTATTTTTACTTGACTTTTATTGTTTCACTTTACTGCGAGTTGCGATTGCGATTATAATAAATCTGAAGATGGCTCGATCAAGAAGCCGAAACATGTAATTTTTTTAATTTTTATTGTAAGACATTTTATATGTTATACCATCAAAGATTTCTAAATTAATGACATCGAGAATAAATATTAGAAAATTCATATGTGTTTATTAAAGTTTTACTGTTTTTGACTCTTATATCTTTACTTAATTTTATTTTTATCGAAGAACTTAAAAATAAAAATTGTAGGACACGTACTTTGTAGGAAAAATTCTGTTCTACAATTTTTATTCTTATTATTTTTTTACAACGGTTTTGGAAATATTGGCGACGAAAAGATTGCTAAAGCGATTTTTTTCTTTTACGCGCTTCAGTTTTCGTAACTTTGAACTCAAGTTGCAAGAATTCTATGAAAATTAGCCTTATGTTGTATAACTTTTCTTATGCAAAATTTCATATGACAAATATTTTTAGTCCTATAATATTTTCACGTCCGAGTAATGGTTTAGAAGATAAATGAGGAAAAACTCTAAACAAGTCTGCTTCAGGAATAATTTTTCATCCAAAAGATGTTTCATCCATGATTAGAGTGGTTTTTAATCTCTTATTTCTATCCCTTTTAAAAGTTCATTCACAAAATATCAAAATCTTATAAATTATTTCTTCTAAAAAGTGATTATTTCTTCTAATTTGATTGGACTAAGATGACACTGACAAAGGCTGTAAGGCGATATATTCGCAGATAGTATACCGTTGCGTTCGACTAAAACAGTGAAAATGATAACAAAGTTCCACTCATCGTCGAGCGGTCACATTTATGATCTTGCATGAAAAATGAAATCAAGCTTAATTAAATCAAGCTTTATCTGAGATGACCATAACAAACAATATATGCGTTCGTGCTCGTTTCTCTGCGGGTGTAAACGCAAATGAAATTTACTCCGTGCGTATCCACACGCTCTCGATAAGTATCCACGCAAAATAATCGTCAAAGCGTTCCCTCGACCTCCCTTTCTCAAAATACGTGCGAATGACATTTTCCACTTTTAGTCGAGCACTATTGTTCTCACAACGCCTAAGCTGCTTATCTTGAATTACGCTAATCGTAACATAATACTTGTTAGCTCTTTATATAAATTACAAATTTAGAAAATGTTTCCTAATTGCTGTATAAAACATTGAGACTACTTTATATAACAACTTCTGAAAATAAATTTTTGATGTATTAAGGAGATATACTATGATGTATTAGATAGAATCTTCTGTTTTGTCTATAGACATATATTTCTATATTCTTTATATAATTCTTTTATTTTTAATATTTTGTTTGTTGCTCCTAATATTTATTTTTATATTGAAATTTTTTTTTCTAATTCTTACATGCAGAAAGTTAAAGTTCGCCACTGGAATACAACGAATCATTTAATCAATATATGATAGACGCTAATAATAGAATTAATTGTTTTATAATAAGAGAATTAATCATTTTCTAGAAGATTCTTTAGCAAAAATAGTCGAATTTCCAGAACAATGAAAACAGAAATTGCAAATTGTCCAACATGTTATTAATAACACTTATACTTAGCGATTCAAAATACGCCGTCGAAGATTCTGTTAGGATACAAACAGAAAAATCGTGGCGAACGATTGAAAGTATTATTAACTAATCTGACAAAAACAAATGTAACTTTATCGAACAAGGAACTAGCCAGAGATATTGCTAACAAAAAACT
>Ga0157363_1007665_pt1 | contig 10230 bp, 5 predicted proteins | sample AttsexASBM1_FD_111477 | JGI IMG/M metagenome (GOLD analysis project Ga0157363, IMG submission 111477) | Fungus gardens microbial communities from leaf cutter ant in Ribeirão Preto, State of São Paulo, Brazil - Atta sexdens ASBM1 | ecosystem: Host-associated > Fungi > Mycelium > Unclassified ...
AAAAAATTAAATTTAAATAAATTAAAATTAAATATTAAAATTAAAAAATTAATTATTTGTGAAAATTTAAAATTAATAAATAAATATTAAAAGTTGAGTATATAGAATAAATTTTATAAAAAAATAAAAATTATTTGTATTTAAAAAAAAAAAAATATTTAAAAAAAAAAAAAAAAAAAAAAAAAAAAAAAATTTTAACATAGTTTAATAAGTTTTCAAAAATTATATCCATAACTTTTTTACCATTTAAACTTTTTAGTTTAACATTAATATTTTTACCACATAAAATTTTTGAGCTATTAAAATTGAAACCTATATGATTTTTTATAATTAATATCCAATATTTAAAATCAATTTTTATCGAAATCAATTATTTAACCAAAATATAATGAAAGAATATATAATAAATATTGCTGTTTTCTATAATTCTATAATAATTTCTATAATATGTGACACAAATTGACAAAGCCAAATGATATTTTTAATAATAACATATGAAATTTATTTAGCAATGGTTTTTAATAATTTCTACAAGTTTATTTTTTTAAATTAAATTATTTACATAATCGTAACAGTATAATATATGATGATGTTATTTTTAATATAATATAAAAAAAAATTGTTTTCAATAAGTATTTGGAAATACAACTAATAATTGTTTAACTGTGAAATGATTAATTACGAATAGAAAATTTTGTTGCGCGAGGATATTTCTATATTGTATTTTTTTTTCAAGAGAAATAAAATCAAATTATAAAATAAAATCAAATAATAAAATCAAAAAATAAATAATAAAAAATTAAGATAAAATTTAAGCGCGTTTATTTATTAGATATTGATTGGAATGTGCTATGTGAGATACTGCGAATATTTGTTTATTTATTTGTAGCAGATTGTGTGTGTAAATACTATTTTCTTTTACTAATTTATATTTAATCCTGAAAGAATATAAAGAAGCTAAACGCAGATCTTAAATATTAATATTAAATAGATGTTTAGAAAAAGAAGAAAATTAATTTTTATTATTATAACAATTATTTTATTTGTTACAATTTTATTTTATTTTTCTTTTTTGCTTTGATTTTTTAGTATTTATTTATTAGTAATAAATAAACTGGAAAATTTAATTATTTATAATATGCATTTAATGTTGAAAATTAAGTCATATCTTTATGATATTTTTTCTCAATTGCATTTTCTAAAAATGTTATCTACACATAAATGCTCGGCATGAAGCATAACATAATAATATTGTTATTAAATTTTAAAACCATTAATTTTACGGATATTATATCATTATTATATATCATTATTTAAAATTTTTCATAAAACTCACTTTATGTATGAAATTATTTTTATTTTTTCGTTTATGTCTATGTGTTTGTCATATCGATTTCACATAATTGGTGTATCTCGTAATTATTCTGTTGTATCGCAAGATACCAAACAGTACTAATAAATAATGGGCCGATATAATGAGCTCTATTTTACGAGCTCATTACTGAGCGTACTCGTACACACAATAAATCAACGAATGTCGACCGTTTCCAAGATTAAATATCGATATACTAATATAATACTAATATAATACTAATTTGTTCTAGCCATCTTAAGATCTATAGGATCTTGCATCTGTCTATAATATATTAATTTATCTTTTAATATCTTGTATCTATCTATAGTATATTCTGTCATGTTAGATTCATTATCTCGATTTAAAATAAAAGCTTATTTGATTCACTGATGCGATATGCAGCAGCGGAGTTGAAATTATGTTGATCTGTAAAGCACAAACATACCTAAATCAATATACAGCAATAATATATATATATGCTACAACAATTAACATTTTAGGAAATAATTGTTACGCGAAACTTTTATTCGTGTGCTTCATCTTTCTAATAATTATTCAAAAGTATTATACTTTTTGAAAAGTTTCTTTTCTAAGTATTTACAGAGTTGAAAAATTTGCGTTAAATTTAACACAATTTCACGTTTGAAACCCATTTCACGTGTTCCAAATGATTCATTTAAATTAACATAAGAAAAATATGTACTAGAAAATAACACAAACATTATGTGAAAATTAATACAAAAAATGTAAGACTTTGGACACAATTTAAAAGCAAATTAGGGAATTATATTTCTTCAGTTCAAAAATTTAATATTTATAATGTAATACTGTAACACATTCATTTTTCATTCATTTATATACCTTAGAATTTATACTTGGATATATTTTAGAATTTATGATTATTCGAAAAACTACATTATTTTTATATTATTTGTATACAAATTGCGTTTATATTCGACACTAAGAAATGTCAAATATTTAACACAAAATATTCAAATGATGTAACTATATTATGTTAAATTAATACTTGAATGTGTTAAACATAAACATTTTAACAAAAACCGATTTTAATACAAATACAAAATTTTTTTTACTATATATTTGCTAAACATAAAACTTTCTAGATAATATTAAATTAAGAATCTCATAATTTTTTAGCTTTCATACAAATAATCCATATAATTATTTAAATGTACTATAAACATTTTTTTATCAAATATTTTAAGTACTTCTTTAAATAATCAACATGCTTTATTATATTATGCAATGATGTAATTAATTTAGCAAGGATGATTTGGTATATAAACCATTGATTTCAATCGAACCGAGTAATAAGTATTTAATATTCAATTACCCTGTGGATGCTCCGCCGATGCTCGATGCCTTCTAGATCGCTTCCTCCTTTCAGATTCCTCCATTTCTTCTTCGCCTCTTTGCTTGGCATTCGCATACTCGCGGAAATGGGGTTAGTTTTGCCATTGCATTCGCATGATAGATATAAGTAAACAAATCTCACGGTTCAGCATATCGAATTCGCTACGTCGAATTTACATCATGCGGTTGATATATCACGATACAGGATTAATCACGACTGTAATTTGCTAATTAATCGCGTGCTAATGATACTGATCCACTGTACACGGTGTATACTTGCGATACGTTTCGTTAGCCGTCGTTCGAAAGATTCAAATAGTGGAAGCTACTGCCGCAGCAGTTTCACGTTGATGCTGCGCGACATGATTTAACGATTACGTACACATACTCACTAATTAAAATGCAATGATTATCAACTTTTTTTAATGATATAACAATTGGCTAACGTTTTGTCTATCGTGTACATTTGTCCCTACAATTAAGAAGAATTAAGCAAATGCGTGGGTATAATAATCATTGTTCTCAGAGTTTTTATATGAATTAGAATACTTTTCAGAAACACTGAGAAAGCCTACATTTTTTCTTAGAATATATCTCTCTATGTGAATTCGAAATAATCTAGAAATTTTAAGATTTCTTATTTTATATAATTTCTAAAATATCGTGATCTTTTCTAAATTTTATCAGAAACAATAGAATGAGAAAACTTAGAAACTTTAGAATTTAAAATATTTCAGAATTTGTATATATAAAGAACTCTAGAAAAAACTTTTCTGAATTTTTTGAAAAAATCCAATTTGTATAAAAAATCGAAAAAATTTTCTAAGAAGTTATAAAATTATTCAGAAATTCTAAAAAAATTTGTAATTTATATAAAAATTTTGAGAAATTCTGAAAAAATTTTCACTAAGATGATTGTTTTGCGCGAAAACGTTTACATGATCGACGTTTCTTATAATCATGGTTACGTTCCGATATATTTACTGCCAATAATTACTGAAAATCTATTAGATAATTTCAACTATACATCTTAACACAAACGTACATAGAAATGTACGAAATATAACATTGTACACGTTCAATTATCAAATTAGAACAGAATTTGTACACGATGCACGATTTTGGATAAAGTTAGGATAAACATAATTTTCTCCGCTTGTGATGAATGAAAAAAAAGTAAAAATGCTAATCTGCACTCAACATTCTCTGACCTCGTTTCTGGTCGCTGCGATTAGTAACATGTAATTGTCACTAGAAAATACAAGCTTACACAGCCGACTAGTAACCCTCGTGCAAAGTACGGATGTGTAGTGTTGGCTGTGTTCCAAAATTCACTGCTTAGTAACGTAAACTATAGATGTGCAGCACAGGAATACAATTTATGTGTCGACGATTACGGAGATTAGAACACAACTTAAGTATCGCCATGTGCACGAGTGTCTAGTGATTTTACAATTGAAAATCCGTAGTATACATTATATGTATTATAGATTTCCAGCACTTTTCCTGCAGGATTGTTTATGTTTTAGTAAATTATTAAAAATTCTGCGTTCTATTAGTGTAATTCTGATCATTTATATTAAAACGGAAGTAATCCAGGAAAGATGTATGGCAGTGAATATCGGAACGTAGGTGCACCTATCGCAATCGCGTCTCGAGTAATAATATGTAATCTATTTTCTGTTTCTGCACTAGACTATTCTAGAATTCACTTTCTCACTTTAAACAAATATCAAATATCTATCTTACTTTAAATTTCAAAAATGTACCTTAATTCAGCTACAGAAAACAGACTTACGATACGCAGTGTTCTTCAGTCGGGTACTCTGTCCGAGTGAAGGTCGAAGGTGACTTTGTGTATATGGCCTAATTTCTATCGAGAGTTTAATCCGGATCAGAATGTAAGAACCAATTACAGTTTCCTGAGCAGTTTCCTTGTCATTCGACTGTAAGGGGAAATACTCGATTGTAGTTGGTTGGTTTTTACATTCTGATTCGGATTAAACCTCTGGATTAAACCCTCGGTGGAAACTAGGCCTATGACGCGCTGCGGAAGGGAACACTGCGTCGCGTCAACCGAATTGTTATTTCAATTACTGAATTCACACTGGATCCGACGTGCGTCGTACGTTCTGCAACCAATCAAAAAATAGAATTTTCATATCGATGATACGAAACAAACAAAATCCTATTTTCTGATTGGTTATAGAGCGTCGTACGACACACGTCGGTTTAGTGTGAATTCAGCACATACGCCTCGAAATATCGGGTGCTTTCCAATAAACTTATGTATCTACAGCACAACGATCATCTCATCCTTATTCAATATTGACAAACAACATGTAATGATTCCCTGTGTCATCGTGTGTGTCTTTTTTTAGAAGGCATAATAGTAAAATAATAAAAAGTAATTTATAAATAAAATTTATGGTAAACATATTATTTACAAATGTATCAGTTTTAAATAGAGTCTTTATATGCGGATTAAATGTGTATGTTTTTTCCAAAATCCAAATAAAAATTTTGTTTTTTATACAAAAATGTGAAGAGATGTACTTATCTTGGCTTGAATACGAAAGTATATGAAAGTATACTCGTTTTGTCCGACACGGCTTTATGACACTAGAAAATATTGTTAAAGTAAAAGAAGATCAAGCAGTAACTACACATAAAAGTGCATCCAGCCGTGGATATTTTCTTTCTCGACTGTTGCGCAAAATAGCGTCTCTATTCTTGCAACACTAACTGTTCTCTGTTTTTCAAATGCTTTCACAAAGATGTATAAATTGTTGAAGTATTGTTTGGAAAGTCCGAATTAAAGATTCATTATATACTTTTACATTGTGTGTTACATTTGATAAGAAATAAAGCCAACTTTTTAGAATTTTTAAAATGTAGTTTTTAATAATTTACATATGTATGTTTTTAATGGATAAGTTTAATACATGAAAATAGAAAGTAAACAACATGAAAATAGAAAGCTAAATCTTTATTTTACAGACTTCATTTGCTTTTATAATGGCATTAAGAATGCGATCGAATTGTCGCTACGAATACTTCCAAGCATTTTTTGATTGATCAATTAGTAAAATTCTTTCAATTGGTCGACCCTAATTCGTGATTATCCATTAGATTACAATGTATAACAACATTCATTATATTTTTTAAATTATTATCTATCTAGGTCATGATTAAATTTAATTCAAAGGAAAATAAAGACAAGATATCAGATTAAAAAAATATAAGATTTAAATGTGAAAATTATTAATGTAACGATACAAAAGTATATAATCGATATCGTGCATAAGATTTATTTATTATTTACATGTTTTACGTTTTCATATTTTATATTTGTATTTTGTTCACATTCGAATGCACAGTACACTCGACGGTAGATAAAATTTGTAAAAGAAATTTTATTTTTATTATTTTGTTATTTTACTCGAATTTAATTTACATTTATAATGTAGAATAATGTACAAATATCAATAATCATTAAAAAAAATTTTTTTTTAATTTTTAAATTATCTTATTTTGAGAAGCCATATATCTTCTCTTATAGAGAATATTATAATACATATTAATGTGTCATAAATTAACTATTATATTATATTATTTATCTGATTTTATCAAATACTTATCTTTCGCTAATATATCTTCAAATAGTAAAATCTAAAAATATATTTTCTTGTTTTTATTTTGTCGTACGTCATTATTCAAACAGAACTAAAAAGTATTGAAACGAGTTTCCAAGATAGTTTGGCCCAGTCTGTTGGCAATGTCTGATGCATTTCCGCTTGTTCACATCCAGTTAAAAACGGTAGCATTCACAGTGTCAGAATTTACAGAAAGAAAATGGTGCGAAACATTTTATTTGTGACATGCATATAAAAATTTTATTTTTTGTGTATATCGCTTTAGTTTATATATATATATTTTTTAAAAATATGTGTAATACATATGCGACATACTCGACAAGTACCAGTCGATATATCATATCGTATAGGTATAATAAATTTATCGGATATCGCGTTCTATTTTATTGAACGATGTTGCTTCCCGTGTTGCAATCCCGAAGAATTTTCTATTCTTATTATTAATTAAAGAGACTTCTTTTACAATATAGAATACAATGATGAATTCCTGATACCTATCTATTTCAGAATAATCGTGCATGACGAATTAGAAGAAACGATAATTTCATCAAGATTTCCCTCAAAATAATTAATCAAGGAACTTCAAGTGAGCAAGGTACATATATCATGGCATCCCCTCCTTCGGTCGGATGCAATCTTATCGGGGTTCTCGTTTTTCACCGCAGTGAGAACGATTCTATCGAAATACTGTAGTACGTCGACCGTAATCTTTCGAACAGGGTGATCCTTAGGGATCCGATAGTGGTAGTGGTGCAATTGTCGTTGCCATAGCGAAGAAATTCTTCTGAAAATGTTCCAATATTTCGAGCTACCGCTAGCAATCACGACGACTGATGAAAAGTTCCACTCTATTCATCCGAATAATTCGAATTACCAACAGCATAATGCGGTTTGTGCGTATAATTTACATCCATTCATTAGGCATTATTCGCTGTGACAGTATTCGCATTCACGTTACTCGTCTATATATTTGAAGGAACAATTATTGAAGGAAAAATTCAAATGTACAGAAGAACATTCAACGAAGAGTGTAAACAATTTATGAGATATAAAATTAATGAAATGTTACTCTTTGTTGAATTTATCGAAAACAATATTTTCTTTGTAAATATTTAAAGCAAATTATTTAAAGCCATATTCATAATAGTGGAAATTTTGATAAATGATTTTTAAAATGCACATAGTGATAATATCGTGAAAATATCGTTGATAAAAACACTTAACATCGTTGATAAAAACACTTAACATTGTCTTTTAATGATTTCCTCCAGCTTGAATGACGATAATAACATGGCGTGTTTCACTTTCGTGACTTACTCTCTAATGCTATCATACTCTAGACCGCGCGTTTGCGTGATATTGTCGCATAATCCATTAAATATTACACGGAAGTAGGATGCAAATAATTTGCTCTAAATGTGTAGTAATCTTTGGCGAAAAATATTCATTTCAGAAAAGCTTGAGGAAATTTCTTCGCTATCGCTTTTAGAAATTGATTTGCATTTCGCTTATTGCGTATTTATTGTAACAAGTTAACACTAAAAAAGTTCGAGAATTTTATCATTACAGTTTTATGTCATGAAAATAAGTATTTTTATTATTATAGTACTTAATTAAAAAATGCTACCTGTTTTTAAAAAACTTCATATATATATATAACATATATATATATAACCTATACGATATGCTATTTGGTTAATTCAATTTCTGCTTGCATTTAGTTTAATTAGGATTTCATTTATTCAAATTATCCAAAAGCAGATGAGTATTGATTCTAATAATCTGCAAGATAAAGAAGAAAGGCATGAAATGGCTCTTCATTTTTGATGGACGAAGTCCAAAAGTAATGACGGGAATTGAAAGAATATTTGACAATGCGAAAGCTGAACATTCTGGTTGTCTCGATTCTATAAAGAACCTTAGAATCGGTAGCTTTTGTCCATCTGAATCAATCAACTAATAAGTTTCTATCCTCTTAACCATTCACGCAACCGATTCGATAAAATTGCGAGAAAAAGTTTTGGCGTCAGCTTTTCCCAAGATCAGCTGTGTGCTTTTGTATGGAACATATTTTTCTTGAAGTTTGGAAGTTTTATTAAAACTATGCAATGGTGATCTGATAACTTTTTATGTTAAATTGTGTAACGCAGTCCTCTCACGCAAAAAGGCCTTGATAAAAAACTTATGAATGTTATTGAAATTAATGGCATACCTTTGGTCATGAAATTGCTGCTACGCCGTAACGAATGAAAAATGCGAAATGCAAATGGAACATGTCACGCTATTATTTGATCCGAATGCTCATAGGGAGTTTCTTTTTCAGGAGGATGGCGCGTCAGAGTTCTTGCGATAGTACGAGAATTTAATATCACGCGTCCTAGTTTGCTAAAGCCGAAGTGAATACTTTTTGTATGTAAGAATTATTTAACTATAGATGTATAACTTTCATTGTGTAAGAAAATTGAAATGATTATTCAAGTCGCACAGATTTAACATTAACAAACTTGATGAAAGAAGTTTTAATATGCATTATAACCGAATTAAGTTTTATTAACAATAAGTTTGAACGTTAGTATCAAATTTTAGCATTACATTATTAGTGTTTTTCACAAAATCCTTTCTTTTAGAAAGTAATTAGTTCAAATATATATATATATATATATATATATATATATATATATATATATATATATACATATGTGTATATTATTGAAACGAACGCACTCGACATACACGTAAATTATAAATAACAGGATTCGCAACCGAAAACAATCGATCCATAAAACTCTCAATTTTATTTTACAAGCAATGTGAATTTCCGTGTCGTTGAGAGATGCAGTAGTCTCTATGTACAACGTAGATCAAATAGAATGGTCGACTATAAAAATATATGTACGAAAATGTGTTTCTACCAATTTGTGACTTGTAATTTAACGTCGATTGACGTCTTTGGATCTGTCGCTGAAGGCAAAATCAACAAGACTAAACGTTACAATTGAGACTCGAAGATCATTTGAAAGACGACAATGGTGCACCTGATGTACCGTACGTGGCACATGTAATATTGCTACAGTGCACCAAAAGTAGAAATAATCAATAACAAAGAATATATATTTTTCAATATGCTATAATGTATTTAAATATAAATATATATATTACAATTTTTTTAATCTTAAATTTATATATATATATATACATTGTATACAAACGATAAAAATAGCTTCAATTTTTAAACGAATTAAAATTTAAAATTATATAATAGCATTTTCAATTTTTTTTACGTATGTACACATTAAAAAAAAATTCTGTTTAATGATATACAACGATGTAAATTTCAAAGAAAAAATAAACAAAATGAAATTTCTTTTAATTGTATTTCTGTGTAACGCCAATCTATTATATCAATATTTTACGAAAAAATATATGAAACGAAATATGTAGAAAGGAAGTGCTTTTATTTATCATGTGTACGCAATAAATACAGTCTACCTGTATTTAAATCTTTTAAAATCGCAGATAGAGATACCAGATAGCCTCGTTACACCAAAATCAGATTACTAACCCTATGAGGTAGGAACTATTCCGAAGTTGTGATTGCCATCGGATTCAGGCAACCGAGAAAATGCTTGTAGAGATATTCATTTGTAGTAATTTCTTGTATAAGAACTTATACTTATGTACTAGTATTACATAAAACACTCGTGATGCATACAGATTAAAAATTTATTTAAATAGGTTATTATAAAAATTTGTTTATATCGCGTATTTCTAATAATAAGAATAAGATATAATAATATTATATTTTATATTGGAGTCGAAACATTTCTATGTAGACATAGAAACACA
>Ga0157363_1007666_pt1 | contig 10230 bp, 7 predicted proteins | sample AttsexASBM1_FD_111477 | JGI IMG/M metagenome (GOLD analysis project Ga0157363, IMG submission 111477) | Fungus gardens microbial communities from leaf cutter ant in Ribeirão Preto, State of São Paulo, Brazil - Atta sexdens ASBM1 | ecosystem: Host-associated > Fungi > Mycelium > Unclassified ...
AAAGCATACTTTAAGTATTATTTTAAATCTCCCCTTCCAGCACAATCATCTCCCATCGCACTGTGTGATTCTATTGAAATCATATTGTGTTGCTATGTATTACACTGATGGATACAACCTACTTCTTTTTGCGTAAGTGTAATTTTCTAACATTTCTATGTGTTTGTAACATTTCTATTTTTATTTCGTACAATACGTACAAGAAGCAACTTATTAATTACAACAAATATATTTCATGCAATAACGAATATATTCGTATTTGTGTAAAAAATATTAATTCTTCAAACATTTCTTCAAGTAATAAGTTTGTGACGCTACTATTTATAAAATATAACATAATATTTTAAAATTTCGAGAAATTCTTTAAAAAATTTTTCCTTATTTTTTTAGATATTGACATAAGCTATATATAAATCAAAATACATATTATATTTGCCAATATACATTGAAAATGAATTTCAGTACACAACCGTATTAAAAATAATTATATTTGCTACAAAAAATTAAGACTTTAAAAAAAGTTTTCCATTGCTTATTATATTGCATTTTGTTAAAATAATATAAAATTTTTTTTAACGTAGCATATAGAAAAAAGTAAACTTTAATTTCAAATTATGACATTACGAAACAGTTAAATATTATAAATTTATATAAACATTTATTTAATTTATGTCTTTGATTACTTATGTAATTTACGTATTTAAATCTTTTAATATCTTTTTACAATTACATTTCATTATTCATGTTACATTATCCTAATTTTCACATTCATTATATTTTTATATGATAAATAAATATTATATTATGATAAATAAAAAGATGCAATGTATTGACAAATATAATATCCATTTACCAAAATAAAACAAAAATTTTATAAAATAAAAACATTTAAAAAATATTATGATCATTTTAAATAACAGATCAACCCTAAACAGATATAGAGGAAATTTTAATATGTAATTTAAAAATAATTTATAAAACATTACATAGATAAGATAAAATTGCAAATGAAAACCACATAAAAGTGATCCTATATACTATATATATATATATATATATATATATATATATATATATATCTCCCCTTCTATACATTTTCTTTTTCACCAGTGATAATATTTTTGCTTTTCCATATCCCTGTTACAATCAATAATTTTATAGCAGTACAATCTACTATTATTTTTTAGAAATCTGAATAAAATTTTTTATAATCTTTATAATTTTTTATAATTTTATAATCTTTATAAAATTTTAAAAACACTATTCAATTATCGATGCAATCTTATATATTTACGTATGTTGCGATACATATACATAATTGCATATTATGCAACATATACATACTTATGGTCATATTATAGAATATACATTACATATGCACTATATTTTTTAAGTATTAAGATATGTTGTCCAAACAATGATAGACAAAAACATGCGCAATAGTTTTAACATATGTATAATGTATATATATAAAGTAAAACAAAATCTATATATACTATTCATCTTTTAATATCTTCAAAAGTGTCAGACTAGAAGAAAAAATTGTCAAACAAAAGTTACTTGATATATAAGAGAGTATCAGACAATAATAAAATTTGCATTGTAGATTAAATTATTTTCCAAGAAGTACATCCTTTTTATAAATTAAATCTTATAATTTTATAATTATTCTGTAATATCTATTAAAACAAATAGAATGTCATTCAAAATTAATGAAGATTATTTATGATAAAAATATATTAAATGTACTACAATATTGTAAGCTCTTAATTGATGGTTCATGTACAATTGAGGAATATATTAAAACATATATTTATTATATTATAAACACTTAAGTAACAATTCATTTATATACAAGTAAGGAATTACAATCAAGTAAGTGAAGCATAATATTTATTATTAGAATATGCTATATGATAAAAAGATTACCGTCACATAATAATATTACTCCTGTGTATTACAAACATTTATTAGTTTTTTTTCTTATTTTTGAAGACATTAAAAATGGTAGTAGTTGAATTGTCATACCACATATATAATAACATAAGTATAATCAATAAAAATAACATCATTCATCATTTAAATAGATACATACTACTATAGAATAAAATTAGAGCAGCATATGTCTAAAAAGCCATCCCATACTTAGAAAAAAAAATAGAAACATTTCGAATACAAATATTAAATACATGATTAACTAGAAAAATCGTAATCACAAGTTTAGAATAAGATTCTAAGTAAGTTTTACAAATTAATATAGAAGCTAATAAAAATTAATATATAAGATAATTATAATCTTTATCCACCTTTAAACTTGTATAACCGGTCTATATTTCCGATGTATATATGATATAATTCCATTCTGATAAAATTAATCTATAAAAAACATTATAATTGTTATTTAATAAAATTTTATATGAATTATGCTCTTTTTATGAAAAATATTTCTTTTTTCAGATTAGTTTTATCATGTATATATATATATATATATATAGAAAATTATAAAAATATAATAAAAAAACTAAAAAATTTATCTAGCTAATCTTTTAGTGCAATTGGTTAAAGTGCGTAAGCTTTATAACAATTTAAACAAGCTCACATATAATGTTATTTACTGTCATGAATATTAATCAGCATTATTTTGTTATGCATGAAAATGCGTTAATGCAGCATTTTTAAATAAAATTTTATCAAGAATTTTTTTAAACTTTAACCATTAAAATTAAAAGACTGTATATTCTTATATAGAAATAAACTATAAATAAAAAATAAAAGGAAAATAAAATATACATAAATATAAAATTATGTCTTTCTAAATCTAAACTTGCATCTTACAAGAGACAGAATTCTTATCGTATAAGGAACACTGCATTGACGCACGCAAAAAGTGCAATTATATATTTTATGTACCTTTTATCGTACAAACTGGCACTATATTATAATATTATACAGATGTGTATATGTTAAAAATAAATTGAAAATTAAAGAAATGTGTTAATATGTATTTAATAATAATAATATGTATTAACTAATAATATGTATTAAAATAATAATATATATATTTACGTGTATTATAATAATTCGAAAAGTTTCCACATATGAGTAGGAAATTAAAACAACATGCTTGAGGGATTTTTGTGATTTTAAAATAAGTATAAAAAAAGAATATATAGTTTCATAAATTAATATAATTGAAAAAGAAAAAAAATTGAAAAAGAATATATCACTTCATTTTTTCAATTTATTATTTTTAAATAAAAAATAAGAGAGCTGTAACAGTAGAAAAAATTGCACTTCCTGGATGCATATTTACGTGCTAATAAAAATAATGTTTAAATCAACAATATTAAACATTTTAATTCAGTTAATCTATCTGTGCAAAATAAACATAAAAAGTACGATGACAGATTTTGGACATAGAAGAAAAAAATACTAATAAATTTTACCACATGTCAAAACGTGGGCGTTCCGTTTTTATATTCAGATGCTCTGCATACCTATCTGTCACATTCAAGCACTTTGAACGTAGGTGTAGTTGTAGTGGGTGTAGGAGAATTGTGTTTGCTTACACGATGATTCAATGATGTCTCTTGCACGTTGTCCAGATTTCCACATATCGCTCTTTTGTGATTGGCCAATTTCTCTCTGTTCATGGGTGAGCCTAGAACCACCAGGGGCCATGACGCCAATCCGCATTACTCAAAAAATGTACATTTACAAAAACACGATTCTTCTCAGAATGAAGAAAACTACGCGCAAACGTTAGTAAAAAGATTTGGCATAAAAATCTCTCAATGCATTGTTACTTTCTATTAAATTTGAGCTGCTCGCAATAAATATGAAAAAATTCCCACTTGCAATAGGGATATGAAATAAAATCTTAATTAATATAACACTGGTGAATCTCTATATAAATAAAAATAATTATTTCTATTCTACTCTTCTGTTTCCTTCTCAAAGCACTAAAAGTTTTTAGAGATTCTTAAGACTGCGTTGATCATACTTAAGATTATGCTATCAAGTGTTCCGCAATAAAATCTAAATTGATGTAAAATATGTTTCATGCACAAAGCGTTAATAGTGCATTTAAGTGAATACATATTTTAATATAAAATTAAAAGTTTAGAAAAACAAATATACACACACACAAAATACTTTTTTTAAAAAGAAAAATTAACCATTTTCAATCAAAATGTCAAAAACTATTTGTTAGATCCCAATAAATATAATAATAATAATAAAATATTTAAAAAAAAACATTTGGATTTTGCATTTCAGATCAAATCTTTGAAAGTTATATGTTGTCCAAAATGAAGAAATTTGAAGCAATAAATATTTTATATGCAGAAGATATAGAGAAAACGAAAATTTATCCTTATTTTCAATATTTTAGACATAAAATTATACATATATCTATTTTTTTAATTTAAAAATGTCGTACCTACTTTTCATTCAACTTATTTTTAAAGTTACATTTTTTTCACCATATAGTTGGACAAGCATAAGATAAATATAAAATATAGTATATGCTGATGCACACAGAATCAGAAAAAATTTGAACTACCAAAGAATGTAACACAGACTTTTCTGGCATGCATATAGCTGTACAAAAAATTATGTACATAACAGCTATTATAATTATATATATATATATATATATATATATATATATATATATACATACACATATATGAGACATCTTCTTACCTATATAACTTAGTAGTACTGGCAAAAAGATGAGACCATGTGCTGCTCCAAATAGTACAATACCCAAATACATTCTGAAGTAAAACACCTGCAAATAGCCTTAACTGAGTAATCCTGAATATTTTTATAGAAGTAAAATACAGACAAATAGCAGAACTTCAATTATCTATTATTAATCATGATTAATAAATTTGTGATTAATAATGTAAGTAGATATTTATATCCAAATATTTTTTAATAATAAAAACATTTTGAAAGGAAATAATAGATAAAAAATTTTCTGCTATACGGAAAAGATATACCAATATAACACTATTAAAGATAACAAAAATTAAAGTACGTTTTTGCATTTTAAAAATGGTAATCTTACATAAGTTTACCTTATATAATATACAATAAATATACATATATATATATATATTGTATTGTATTGTGTGTGTGTGTGTGTGTGTGTGTGTGTGTGTATATACACACATACAGTTTAATATTTTAAATTATTATTGCAATACTAAAAGCATATTTTTGATTGGCAATTTGGATTATTAGATAATTGGTGTTTTATTCAGCAGTTATAGTAAAAAAAAAAATCAACCTGGAAAATTTGACTCTTTGCAAAGCCCAATACTATAATGCCACCAAACTTTGTTAGCGTGATTCCACTGAATACTGAACTCCCCATATTTGTCAATGCATCTGCGACTCTTTCAACTCTCGTTGCTTGAACTGACACGGAGAATGAATGTACTAGATGACTGCAAAACTCGACAGCTATACCAACTGCCTGTAATACAAATTAGTAATGGATAATACATTTTTCAACAATTGTTATGTAATTTGAATGCCTTTTCTTAATTTTGTAGTATATTAATATGTTAATATTATTATACTATAAAAATGTAGTATATACTATGTAAAAACAGATATATATTATATATATTTTTTAAATTAAAAATATAAACATTTAAACAAATATCTTAATATAAAAGTTTTATGAGAATTATGTAGATATAAAGTACAATTAATTTTTTACTCTAATATTAATAAAAAAAAACATTCATGTCGTGAAAATTTATAATGCAAAAATAATTTAAAATAATTGAAAAAAATAAAAATATTAAAAAATAAATTTATTGTTTCATTTCAATATGTTCCATATTAAATATCAATTTTTAAATATATAACTGAAAAATGCTCAGATACTAACAATAAACAAATCCATGTATATGTAAACAATATAAATTAAATATACTAATTTTACAATGATCAACTTACCATAACAAGATTTACTAAAGACACGGCATTCAAAGTTATGTGCCACCAATACATCAGACCACCAATATTAATGACAATCATTGTGATTGTAATTAGAACCACGAGTGATGAAAAGATATCTAAACCCATTAATAAGAAAGTAACCACAAATATAGCTAGCAATGAGATTCCTATACTCTGCAATGTGTCAGGCCACATAGTTAGATACTGCTCATAAAATACGTAGAAAACACTGTAGGGAAAAACTTCTACAGTAGTGTTTTCATTATGCCCTTTCAAGTTATAATTGAGCATGTTGGTTATGTTCGCCGCTACTACTCTGGCTGCTCTCATCGATTCAAAATAATCAGCTGAAGTCTTGAGGATAGTGTGATAAGCCATGAAATATGAAGCACCAACTGTTGACATTCCTGTTGTAGGATCAGTAATATAATTCACACCGTGTCCATAAGCTGCGTGACCTCCTTTAGCACAAGTTTCGTCGGGATTGTCTTGCAGAAAGAATGATACATATTTGTTAAAGTCAACGGGCACTGGTCTGTTATATTCATTCAAAGTAATATTGCAAACAGAACATTGTCGACCTGTAAAAACCGAAAATACGTAAAACAATTGAATTGAAATAAGTTTATTATTGTAAAAAAATATTTATACATGAAAGTATAATATACGCGATATTAAGTATATAAAGAAAAATATATACCAGTATGTGGACAGAATGAATTGTTCTTAGGAAAATATTTACAACAACTGGCCAATCCCGACCAATCGATATAATCATCCATCCAAGACGAAGCAGGCTTAGCTATATAAGTTCTAAGAAAAAAAAAAAATTTTAAATATTTCAACATCTAAAGACGAGTAAACATTAAAATAGATTTATTCATAAAACTTTCTATTTCGTGTTGTAATATACCTATTTGATTGTTTAGATGCTGTAAATATTTGTGTCAATACTGAATCACTATTACAATATTGTCCACCACACACTAAGTTTTGCATTTTCGTATTTGAATAATTTAGGCCATCTTTGACGACAAAATACATTGGCGGCCCGATAGATAAGTAATTATTTAAAAACTGAAAAAAGCAAGAATTTCAATTTTTTAATAATTCGTATTTAGCTCAACGTTTATATTCTAATGATTACAACATACTTTGAAATATTTAAGGACAAAACTATCTTCGGGCATAGAAAGTTCTTGATCAAGGCCGATTTCAATATGTGGTATTACGGCAATACTGCTACAGAGCCAACCGAAAAATATAATCATTACGGTCGCACGAACCCATTTTTGCAGTAACAGCGGGACATATGCGACTTTGAAAATTTTATACAACATTCCATCTACTACTTCTTCTCCATCATCACGCTTAGAGCGAATAAAGCAGCATACATCTAACCTGTTATTCTGAAATTATAAAAAGACTTTATGCATTTAACATGATCATGAATATAAAGGATATGTTTAGGGAGACGCTATTAGCACTATTTATATCATTCTACTCTTATTTTATGTCTAACAAACGATGAAGATAGAATAGCACAAATAGCGCTAATAGTAGACGTCTCCCCATATGCATCTAAAATAAACAAAAGAGAGAGGAGAAAAGGGAAGAAAATAAAATAGTAATGAAAAGTAAATCTCTATAAAGTTTTGTAGATAAAAATTTCGTATGAATTAAAATTCATTATATATATTAACATAAAATTCTTATACATACTGCGTGCCGAATCGTATCAAGTGCTAAAAGACTGACGAAACATGTAATTTGTAATATGAAGTCCACTAATAATGCCATTCCAGCATAAAGAGCAAATGCTTTTACGGCAGGCATATCAGAAAGACCACCTGTAAACAAAAAAAAATCTTAATTGTAACAGTTTATTTTTAAATAAAAAATAATTTTTATTTTTTTTTCCATTTATTTTTTTTATTTCCTCCGCGTATATATTTTCTGTTACCACATACCAAGGAAAAAGCAACAGCTTTCTGATACACTTGTAAGTAACATACTAGGACCAACTTGACCCAACGTACGGCCAATGTGTTCCGGGATTGATTCATTTGGACGTCTACCTTCCCTTTGATGAGTTTGAACGAGAATAAAGATATTATCTACTCCGACTGCTAATACCAAGAATGGAATGACTTCGATAATGATCAATGTAGCTGGTATACCAATAAAGCCGAACAATCCAACTGAACAAATTACAGATGCTAGCACTATGAGTACACCTCCAAGTCCAAGAGTAATCTTAGAATCGTGCTAAAAAAATTAATGGATTAAATGTACAATATTAAATAAGATGTAAAATTAAGATTAAGCATGTAACATAACATAAATTCTTACCAAAAGACGAGCACATGATCTAATTTGGCCAAGAGACACTGCAATATATCCAAACATAATAATGTATGATACTAGAATAGTCACAATGTCCGATTGAGATTCACGATTCAGTTCATCTTCAATAGAACGCTCGGATGTGAACGCTATGTCCATAAATGCCGGTTTTCTTGTTGCTGTCCAATTTTTCATGAAGTTAATAAAGCTGAAATTGAACGATATACGAGTATAATCGATATATATAGTACAAACGATAGTATATAGTATAAACGATATATAGTATAATCTTATTTGAAGATTACAGAGATAAAGAACTTTCATATAAATTTACCTTTCTTCCCATTCCATAGCGGGTAATAGTTTGGCTTTATTGTGATAATTGTTTACAAGAAGAGTAAGGATTATGGCGGTTGCCTTTTCATATGATGGGTTATGAAGATCTTGTCCCGGAGACAAAAATCCACCCACTGCAATTGCTGGCTCAACCGGGCCACCATAAAGTGCGAGACATTCGGGATTATATGCATTTCTGAGAAATAAAAATATATAAATATAATATAAATAATAATTTAAAAAAGAATATTGTTATATTATACACATTTTCAACAACAGTATTACGCTTTTTTCAAATACTTCAGATTAATAATTACGTTTTTAACGATAATTCTTATCAACTTCTGATATATATATATTCTTCAAATAATTGATTTTGAAGTTTATCGCAGCTTTTTACTTTTTTATATCAATGTCAAAAAATTTATCTAAAATAGATCTTATCACTAAAATACAGTTTATTTGTTTCTTTGTATCAATATTAATTTTTCTGTATATATTAAACATAAATATCCCTTAAAGTTTGTCATTTTTATCTCATAATATATAATAGCACTTTTATACATATATAACTACGTATGTTTCTACAATTCTTTAAATTTTACTTATGTTATTCTCATAAATATAACTAAGATAAAGTCCCAGTGACCGGACATGTATCTATGTTCGGACACTAACACAAAATTTATTATTAATTAATCTCAAATGTTTTTTTAAATATAATATTATAATTTAATTGTAATTTTTAAATATAACTAAATTATAATATTGTAATAAAAAGAGCATTTGAGATTAATAATAATAAATTATGTGTAAGTATCCGAACATAGGTATATGTCCGGTCATTGGGAAGTTTACCTTAAATGAATACAACATGATGTATGATTTCGTAAGAGTCAATATGTTTCTAATCCTCATTACATGTTTGCATTTCATTCAAGATTGATCGAAGAGAGTTAAGGATTGACAATGAGAGAGTATGAGGATAAGTAACTTGTTTCGAAAATCCATATTTCAGAAAAAAAGAGTTAAAATAAATATATAATATTATAATCTTTTTATTACTTACTGTAAACAAACTCTAAAATGATCCAAATAATTCACTGTATAATTCCCTTCTTCTTCTGAGTTTTCAAACTTTTTTAAATCGTCTTGCCAGTAACCCCAAATACTTTGAATAGTACAATGCGAGACAGTCGTTGGGCCAGTAAATGGTCCAGTTAAAGGAGCGAAACATATGTCCGCTAATGTGTAGTTGTTAGGAGTAATTATACTTTTAATACCTTCTTGCAATTCAAAGATTGTTTTTAGAAAAGTATCATTAAACACGGGACCAAATACAATTGGTCCGTTGGATGTGTTGTGTACAACCTATAATAAACATTAAACAATTATATAACATAAAGAATTACAAAATATAATGAATCAAAGTTAATACACATGTAATCTATTTCTATAAGGAACAATTATATTACTGCTTTTCTTATTTTGTAGATATATATTAAAAATTTAATTTGTTTTTTAAAAATTTAATTTTTATATATGCAAAGATAAACTTAAGATACT
>Ga0157363_1007667_pt1 | contig 10230 bp, 7 predicted proteins | sample AttsexASBM1_FD_111477 | JGI IMG/M metagenome (GOLD analysis project Ga0157363, IMG submission 111477) | Fungus gardens microbial communities from leaf cutter ant in Ribeirão Preto, State of São Paulo, Brazil - Atta sexdens ASBM1 | ecosystem: Host-associated > Fungi > Mycelium > Unclassified ...
GGGAGGAAAATCGTTCGCTAAATGCTAAAAAATGACATTGCTAGTTGATATGAAATGGCAAGGCAATTGGGAAACCGGAGTCTAAATTGGCAGACGGTTTTTGACGAATGACATACTCACTGCGAGCTAAAGAGACGCAACTCTCACTCACGTCAAACGGATAGCCTGACACTAGGATTCCGCGTGGCGCATTATCTTCAATTTTGTTCCAGTAGCTGCCTGCAAATACTCTCACCAAACAAACCCACAACCGACGGCCAATGTCAACCAATGTCGACTGAGCTGCAACTCGACGACGATCGTCAAAATATAATAGCTATAGAGCGATTGTTCGTCATGTTTCCGCTACTGACCAATAGAGAGTGTCAGTTAATGAACTGTCGTATCAGCAGTAGATTTTTACGTAGAGATCTCTTCGTTAGCGATCCATGAACATGTCAATTCGTTATGTTGATCAATTGGAACTCGTGCCAAGAACGAGGGCATACAATGTCCAAATTCTTTATCTTTTTCTAATATTAATTTCTTCCAATATAAATTAGCTTCTCGTCTGTTTTTATCAATGCAGATTACTCGAATCTTGGTTTATTATCTCTTTTTAGAAGAGAAATTCTAAGAATTCTATTTCAATGTAGATTAACTTTAATCTCAATTTAACTTCATATTCTTTTAGTTCTAAGAATTATGTTTATTTTTATCAATACAGATTAACTTTAATCTCAATTTAATTTTGCATTTTTTTCTAGTTCTAAAAATTATATACAAAATAAAATAAATTAATCTATATATTGATAGAACATTCTTAGACTTGGAAAGAAATAAAAAACTAGCAAACTGAGATTAAAGTTAAAGTTCTACTTTGATAAAAATATGCACAAGGATAACTTCGATGAGACTTCGATTAACTTAATCAGTGATTAATTTGCTAATATCTGTATTATTTTGTCAAATGTGAATAGAATTATTTAATATATGGAAAAAATTGAAGACAAATATTATATATCAATGAAAAAAATTTCTTATATTTCTAGAAAATTTTCATATTTTAAATATAAAGATTTCTGAAAAAAATACCTTCAACTTCAGATTTGTTAAATTTTCTTTGAAAATTATACGAGACATCTTAGAATATTTCAAAATTTACACATGTATATAAAAATGATAAAATTCTATGGAAATTTCAGAAAAATTATATAAAGAATTCTAAGAAAAACTTTCAAGGGTGATTGGAAATTTTGCTCGAAGCAATTCTGCCGGTTGAATTAACCATCGATCAAGTTAATTAAAGTCACTTACAGGTTCGCAATATCGCATAAATACATATCACGTTGAAACAAAATAATACTCTTTGTTATTTAACAGCAAATATCTGTACAAGTTAGGCACTCGCGTATGTCACGAATTATCATTCGTGTAAAGATTCATATACATAAAAGTTTCGTACGCTGGGTGTGTTATATCGATCGAAAACTTAACTCTAGGGACATACATTGTCATGTATAGCTATAACGCCTGTAAAATATATATATATTTTATATATATATATATATATATATATATATATATATATGTATATATGTAATAGTAAAACATGTAAACAAAATACAAATGCAGAGAATGTACGATGAATGGATGTACAATAAATAGCAAAGATCGTTGCAGAGAGTCAGGGGCACATGGCGTCGCTAAAAACCTACTATTTACACAAGTTGTTATATCAAAATATACGATCATTCTTATTAGACGATATATTAGTGAAAAATATTCTCGTTAGAAATACAATATCACGCCGGAGTCGTCGGGAACAAAAATCGGCGTTTCTACACCTCATCGGAAGCAAGTGTCTCTTTACCATCGGGAGACGCTGACTTTTCCTTCCTCTCTTTCCTCTCTTCCTCTTTCATTTGAAGAGCGACCGCCGATTCCAGCACTCGTATCCTTCCCTCGTGTTTAACGATTACTGCTTTTAATTTTCTTATTTCTTCTCTGCATTCCTTCAATAATTCCTCCTGTAATCATAAAAAATTTATAGTTTTATTTATAGTTTTCATTTGATTCGATAAAAAAAAAAAAAGAGAGAAAATTAATTTCCGATACGTACGCAAACTCCAGGTAAAACTTCCATAGCGTTTTGCGCATTAGATGCGACCTTCGCGCCTTTACTCAATATATTGGATTTCTTTTGTACTTTAAGTTCATTCTTAGAGGCGGATGGCTGATAACCATCCCTGAGAGATATCAGTACAGGCTCTGCGTCAGTACCACTCTCCCATTCTTCTGCCGAGATCGCGGCAGTATCACCGGCAGTATCGGGATACAAATCTTCTTGGAAGAGCTCAGACTAAAACACAATTATATAGCACAATCGTTACTTCTCCAATCGAATCTTCTAATTTTTTCGATTTCTACTTCCAAATCGAAATAATGCTTTCTCACCTTTCTCGGTACTGTCATAGATACTACTTGGCAAAAGCCCGAATTGTTTAATCGATAGAATCTGGTTATTTCACAGCTATTAACGTCACAGCCCCGTTTTGGCATCATTCCTATACCTCGTTGAGGATCGGGAGTTTGAAAAGTATTGATGTAATGAACAAACGGTGGTTCGGGCGTAATTTCGAAGTATCGGATCACAGAATCGCCCTTGCCACACAGGTATACTAAATTTGTATCGGAATCATACAGAGGGAACATAACTCCATTGCTCGTATCTAACTCTACCATAACAATAGGCTCGCCCAACATGTCGGGAGCTCGTAATGAATATTGTCTTTCCGACATTTTACTAAAACCCGTCGTAAAGATCAAGCCACCCCTGAAAATATAATACAAATAATTCTCTCAATCAGTATGCACGAAGATTTCACCAATATCTAATGTGGTAGTCTTTTTTGTTATCTAACGTGTTCATTTTTTTTACATATATAGTATATACATTATACATAATACATATATATTATGATAGAAAATATATTTACATTGCATTATTTTGTAATATCTTATTATAATATTTTACATATAGAAATTAATCATCAAAACTCTTTTACTACATCCACCTTATTACCACCTCATTACGAAGAGCTTATCTTTTTTACAATATTTTACACAAATATCTTTCATGAACGTTGTCTTACCACAAACAAGACACATATTGCAATATAAGAAATACAATTATAATACACAAATTACATATGTATAACACTTGCTTGCGTAAACTTGTAAGAACTGGTGAATCCTTTCTTTTACAAGCGTAAATAATAATTATCATTAGATTATTTTATAAAGACATTTCTAACGAAATTAATATTCGTTGTAATTTACATAATTATTTTTAAGCATTCTAACATTTACAATTACAATTTAAATTAATAACTGGTGCACAATACTTACTGGAATATTTATGGAGAATTACAGAGCACATCTTGACATTCGTATATATTAAGTTGGCATCTTCGTCATTGTCGAAAATTCAGTCTGATGATCTTTCCATTAAAAATTATCAGAATCTTGCACTACACAAACCGGAAATACAAGATGATAAAAACAAGTGTACCTTTACGTACGCTAACATATTTGTCTTATAAACTCTAAAACACTCGTGGACAAAAGCACGAAAAGTATCGTGTATATGTCGACGCGAATATATATAGTCACGTCAAGTTAGTCGAAAATGGTATCATAAAAAGAAAAGACAAAATAGGAATAACAATATAGAAAGGAAGAGCTCCAATTGTGGCCATACTAAGTAAAAATTATCTCTAAACAATTTCTACTAACACATAGATTATTTATATTGAATTATTACTACTATATATTTGTGTAAAAAGGTGGATGTATTCCATTTGATGATTATGTTTTATAAACACGTTTTATAAGAGAACACTTGTTCTCTTATAAACATTTAAATTCAAGTACCTAATATAAAAAATAAAAAAGTTGCAACTTTGTACAATTATATTGTATAATATTATTCACACATTCCTTTTTGTTTAATATTTATCTACATCCACACTCTCTCATGCAAATTCACTCGTTAGTTTAATGCACTCTTCCTCTTACAAAATCATAGCCATAAAAATTGGTTATTTTTATATTTAAAGTATCGAGTAGCATTCTGAATTATATATCGTATATATGTAAAGGCGTTAGAAAAATAATCGTAAAATAATGTTTTTTTGTCATTTTCAATGTTGAGTCATGTTAATAGTGTATTTTTTAAATTAAATGTCTTTTGATTAGAAAGTGGAGAGAAATAAGAATTTCAGAATTAAGTACGTATTTAAATATTTACATTAAAAAAATAATAATGTAACATATCTATTAGAATGATATTGTAACGTATCTATTAGAATGATATTTGAAATAAGGCTGATGCAACTGGAAATTATATCCATCTTCAAGAAAAATTTAAACAGCTTTTTAGGAAAATTATATTTTCTCTATTTGCTGTTTCTATACTTCAAGAATTATGCTTGTTTCCACTAATGTAGATTAATTTAATTTCGATTTAACTGATTCACTGTTTTTCTAATTCTTGAATCTAAAAAAAGATTAATAGTTAAATCGATTAATCGATTAATAATTAAAGTTCAACTACCATTGATAAAAACATTAGAATTTAATCTGTTTTGCAAATGTCTATATTTTTCTATATTTCTCACTCTTTTCCTTGTTGCATCAATCTGATTTTTTTATATAATACATGTGAATAATATATAGCAATAAAAAGAAGCTAAAATGCTTCGAAAGAATAAAATACATGGAGTACGTACCTAAGAAAGATGGCACGCGTTGCCTTGCTTCCCTCATGCGCTATAGCTTCTTCCAATATTTCTCCCGACCTCGGATCTAGGATTCTAATTTTTTTATCTTTGCATGTAGTAACTAATCGAGATCCATCCCAGTTCCAGCATGCGGAATAAACCACGTCTGGATGGCAGTCGATGCGCATCAGAGCTTCTCCCGTCCCGACATTCCAAATGATAACAAGATTGTCCGAACCGGCTGTGAGCAGCACATTTAACGCAGAGGGATGCCATAGCACTAGACCAACTCTGCGTTGATGCAGTTGCAGATCTACTATCGACTCGGTCAATGTCCTAGAAATACCCCCATCAGGTATCTGCCATACTTTGACAACACAGTCCTCGGAACCAGAGGCTATGACATTATCATTATGAGGGCACCAAGCGATGTCCAGTACAGGTCCCTTGTGTCCACCTACTAAAGGATAGTCCGCCGGTATTCTTCCTACCTACAAATGTTTCAACAATAGAGATCAGATACCAATTATGGTGTGGCCAAGGAACTTGAAACGGATATTGCAAACTGTCATTTGGAAAGCTATGCTATTACTGCTGTTGTCACTGTAATAACACATATACACGACATGCCAATCCGACTGCGTTAGCCAATGAAAAGGGAGAAACTCGACGACAAAATTGGGGCAGGCATAAAAGTAAAGAAGTTTATCTTTTATTGCATTATGAACTGCACTAGACTTTCTCACTTTTATCAAAATATCAAATATACCTACTTTACTTTAAGTACAAAATGTGTACAGCTATAAAAGTTATAAAAACAGATCCAAAACAGAAAAAAAAAAAGTAAAAAAGTCACCTTGTTGTGCGGCAGGACGATGAAGGCACCGCCGCCCGCTGATTCCACGATGATGGCGAGAAACTTGGGATTCACAGCGCAGAAGGTCGAGTCCCACGACGATTTGGACACCCTGATGTTGTCGTAGCATTGCTCGCGCTTCAGCGGAGTTCCGTACACGTGGCGGAACTTGCTGGTGCGCACCACGCGGAAAGACATGTCTGCACCTGCTCTGCAATCAACGAAGCGGAGACAACGGTAAGACTGTGATAGAGAGAAAGAAAGAGAGAGAGAGCAGACCGGGCGAGGTGGAGCGGTCTCCGCGGGGGTCGCCGACGTGCGCCGGTCTTTTCTGCCGCGATTATTTTTAATAAATTATCGTCGTACACGCGTCCGCGACACGGGCGTGGGCGTCGCGTGGAACATCCCCGCTCTTTATAAATAGATTCCCCACTCTCACTCCATCTCTCTCTCCTTTTTCTTTCTCTCTGTTCTCTCGTATAGTGTCGTACACAAACGGACACGACTGCAATAAGAATATATTTCGAATGCTCGGTCGCTTTGCATCTACGTATTCGACGCGACCGCCGCGGCATGCGTAATGAACAGTTTTGCGAGCTTTGCCGATTATCGCGACGAACGGATGAAGAGAGGAAAAGAGAGAGAGAGAGAAAGAGAGAAAGAGAGAGAGAGCGCTTCCCGCGCTCCTTACATGGTGCATCGAAAAATGATTTCGATTCACCGAAATAGACGGGGTCGCGCGAGCGCGGCCGCGCCCGAGCGAGAGTGAGAAAGAGAGCGAAAGAGAGCGTGCAAGAGATCGTGATTCACGAATGTGATTCGAAATAATACGCTCTTCGCATATGTGTCATTCTCGTCCTGACCAGCCTGACCTACTCGCGCGACACGCGAACACTCCGGGAGATCTTCAATTCTTCATCGTGTCTCTCGATTTTCTCGAACGTCGGACGGGGCGAAGGATTCGAAAATCGCGGCTGATTCTCCTAATTGCAGCTTCGTTAAATCCCCCTCCTCCCTTCCCCCCCTGATTATGGATGTTTTTCGTGACAATTTAAGACGATACAAATGTCATTCTAGGCTGTGTGCTACACATTAAATCCCGAGAAAGATCAAATGTGTGTGTGTGTGTGTGTGTGTGTATGTGTGTGTATCGACAATTGTTTCTACCAATATAGATTAACTTTAATCTCAGTTTAATTTATTCTTTATCCTCTTCTAATTCTTAGAACTAGAAAAAGAGAAAAAATAAGATATAAACCAAAATTAAAGTTAATCTTGGCATCGATATAGGAACGTCCCGGTTTCTACCAGTGATTAACTTTAACCTTGGTTTAACTTTACTATTTATTTTTTCTTAAAAATTTAATTTTCTTAGAATTAGAAAAAGATAGAATTTATCGAATCGAGATTTATTATTGAATTTTTATTATTGAATCGAGATTAGAATTAATCTTACATTAATGCTTGAACTGAATCGAGCTTTAATAGAAAATACCTTATATTAGGTATTTGTTTTTTATTTAATGCACTGGATGCATTAGAATTTTTCTTTTTGCTTTTGCTGAATATCTTTAAAGTATACATACCCAATACTTTAAATACAAATAAGGGTGCATTTCTTAAGATCGATATTCATAATCGGTTTTTTTTTTTTTAAGATCGTCTTAAGTAATATTTTAATTAGAGTACTATATATAATACACGGCTTGTAATAGATTTATAACTCTTAACTGCACTGAAATATAAGAATCGACTATGAATACCGGTTTTAATACAGCTATAAAAAATTGTTTGTTTGTTTTCATTTTTTTTTCTCGATGCTTTCGTCTGACTCGCGAACGTCCAACGGAAAACGGTGGGCGATAAGAACTGCTTGCGGTTATCGTTATCCAACCGCGTTATCGCAACGTGATATTTTACACCGGAATGTATTTTCAAGGTAGTTAGTCATCGCACGGCGTTGAACGATCAAAAGAAAAAAAAAAAGGCAAAATGGAAAAAAATACGTTAGAAGATTGTAGCACGATATCTCGCGCCGGAAATGTACTTCCAAGGTAGTTAATCACCGGCATTGAACAATCGAAAGAAAAGCAGAATGGAAAAAAAAACACAATAGAATGAAGAGCGAAATAACGAGATTTGTATTCCCGCCACATATCACGGGAATACATCGCGCGAATGTGCGATGTGCAGTTCGTTAAAGGAGAGTAGCGCTGTGGAAAAACAGACGAGAGTTCCCGCAAGGCATTCGGGAACACCTTATTTGGAAACGCGCACCCCGCCGAATCGAACAGTCACCCCCGGCGAGTTTAGCAATGCTGTGTTCGCAACGGTCTTTCTTTCGCTCTTCTTTTGTTTTCCTTTTTCTCTCTCTTTCTCTGTCTCGCTCTTTCTCTCTCTCACATAGATTCGTCCATCTCGTTTGTAATTTTATTTCATTTTTTGCAAGTTTTAATTGAAAATGTTTTAATTGAAAATGTTAATTGGAAGAATTATCGATATATCACGAGGGAGGTACCTCTGGCGAATTTTGCGCCGCGCACCACCACTATATTACACGCGCGTACGAGTAGAACTTGCGAACTGATTCTCCCTCTCCCGCTGTGACAGTCGAAGATGCACGCTTTTGGAAGTGGACTCTTCTCCCCGCCGCTAACCTCCACGAGCGCTGACGAACGCCGATTCTCGACCTCGCAGTTTGTAAGAACACTATTCAAAGCAGAGTTGCCAGGTTTCTGAAACACAGACCCGCCAACTTTTCATGCCTGAAGCGCCACAGTGCGTCAACCGTTGTGAACGAACAATAAAAAAAAAGGAAATTTTTTTTGTTTTATCATTTTCTACATATTTTTTGTTTTGCATTCGACAGCGTGCGATCATTCCTTTATATTTATGATTTTTCAAATAATTGGTCCAACATACATATAAAGAAACGTATAAAAAAAACTAGGGAAATATTAAATGCCTGATTCGTTTTAAATCGTATATTAAGATCACTTTACGAAACGCCGATTAGCTTAATCGGTCGATTAGTCCAACGGAATTGACTAATCGCATCTGCCGTTAAACGAAATAATGCGATTGACCAATTCCAATGGACTAATCGACGTTACATAAAGTGATCCTTAAATTCACTACTGTCATTAACTTTAATTAAAAATAAAGGTTTTATATCTCGAAAAGTTGAAGCATCATATCATCTAACCTATCCGTTATAAGACAGATCGTGTAAATAAAATAAAGGAATCGATTCTGTATTTTCAAACAAGGTGAAAATTACAAAAGTGAGCAAATTTACTAGGTGTTGACCAATGAAATTATCAGTATTCTAAATTTGCTCACTTTTGTAATTTTCACTTTGTTTTAAGATACAGAATCGATTTCAAGAACATATTAAATATAGGGGGTAGTTCACTTGACGCTACAAATGCTTCGAAGCTTTTGACTGATCAATCGGAAAAAAAAATTTTACTAATTAATCAATGAAAGAATGTTTCACAGCATTTATAGCATCACGTAAATCACAGTCTCTCCGGGTTAAGTCTAGATCCTCATAGACAACAGCGCTTTGACATAGAGCGCTGATTGATGAAAAGCCGGACGTGGGGATAAAATTTACTTCCATCACCTGTTTTTCCAATCAGTGCTCTGTGTCAAAGTGCTGTTGCCCGTATGAGGATCCGGAAAAATTTTACGAGCTGCTTAAACCAACGACAAAAAAACGTGGTAAAAATTGACGAATATCAAGCGTCCATTTTGATCACGTCTATTTTGATTTTTTTTGTCGCTGAAACAGCCTATTAAAGCAGCTCGCAAAAATTTACTTTCATGCAAAAGTCTGTGCCGACCATAACACATAGGCTGGTATTCATAGTCAAATCTTATATTCAAGACCGTTAAGTCTTAAGTACAGTCTTAAGAAGTCACGAATCAATCAGAAGATGCATTAGCATCTTAAGATATTACTTAAGTCAGTCTTGAAATAAGACTCGACTATGAATATTGGTATAGTGCATAAAGATGCCTTTTCATACTGACACTCGACGCTCATTTTCGGCATTGAGATAAGTCACGTGATAGAAATTGACGAATATTAAGCGTTAATTTTGATCACATCTATATTGACGCTAAAAATGAGGGTTGAGCGTCATGAAAAGATACCTTAAACGAATCAATCAATCAGGATGCGATTACATATAGCGTGATATGTAATAAAGTAACTAGGAACCGCGCTCGCAAGTCGCGCTAGTATCATCCAAACGTAGCGTAATTCATGTTTACAAAAAAAACTGGAAGTTGAATGGCTGTATTTCGCGAATTTCGGATTGACATTTAACGTGGATAATGTAGAGATTGATCTTAAGAATTAATTATATACATGATGTAAAGATGGCGCTACATGGATATAATCATCGACTTGTCGTTGATATAGTACTAGAGAAGAAGCGTGAGAGCGGATATTCCTTTATATAATAAAAAATCATTAATTTGATATATTATCCAATTATTTATATTATCCAATTATTAATAATAATCAATTTATATCAATTGTCGATAATGTTAGTGTTTTCCAATTATCTCCCTTTTTGCATGGATGAAAATTTATCCAGA
>Ga0157363_1007668_pt1 | contig 10228 bp, 6 predicted proteins | sample AttsexASBM1_FD_111477 | JGI IMG/M metagenome (GOLD analysis project Ga0157363, IMG submission 111477) | Fungus gardens microbial communities from leaf cutter ant in Ribeirão Preto, State of São Paulo, Brazil - Atta sexdens ASBM1 | ecosystem: Host-associated > Fungi > Mycelium > Unclassified ...
ATATATAAAAAATATATATATAAAAAAGATATATACAAAAAATATATTTTTCTCCAATATATATATATATATATATATATATATATATATATATATATATATATATATATATATATATATATATATATATATATGTATTGCGAATACGAAAAAAAGATTTCATTTCTCCGTTGATTTACCACTTTAAAATGTAGATCGTAAAATTTTACATTCATGTTTCCTAAATATTCTGCAATTCTCTAACCTAAAATTACAGCAAATCAGAATAATAGCAACTTTCACTGCGATTAATAATCATTAGCGTAACTGCTGCTGCGTGCAACTTTCTCTACAAATCGCGCTCCATTTCTCAGTACATAAAATCTTTCCAAAGTTTTCTAGTATAATATGTTTATAATTAGAAAATGGAATTTAATTTAAAGTAATATGTATTTTAACGCCCGCGAAAATATCCATAACGGAGTTTATTGTAATTCACACAATAGCGATTCGTAGGAATAATAATTATATATTTGTGTGTATTATTATTTATAGCAAATTTTAACGTTTGCTTCGATCAGAGAGCGTAATGTCGAAACATTAGATAATTCACGAACATTAATTATACATGCAAAACAGAGCGAGCAAAGCTCTATTTCAATATCTGTGAGGTTATCAGCATGTACAGGAAAAACACGTTCTTCCCTATAAACATTATATAGCAAAAAATCCCTAGATTTAATAATCATAATTATTTTGGAGTAGAATAATTACTCGCGCTTTGTAGATTGAAAACATGCAAGAAATCAAAGTCAAAAACTTACCCTTGATCGAGCCTATCAACAGGACCACCAGGTCCCATCATCGCTGGATGTCCAGGTCCAATAGGTCCAGCCATAGGATGTCCTCCTGGTCCAAAAGGACTTCCGGGTGGTATACCGTACTGTGGTCCGCCGAAAGGCTGACCATGCGAGGGGAAATGCGGATTACCGGCACCAGGTGGTACAAACGGTGGTCCCGAGGAGCCGGGTCGGCCAACAAATTGCGGTGGCGCACCGGAAGGTGATCCAAACGGACTGGGCCCGGGCCCGTTGTACGGTGGACCAGAGTTATTCGGGGGTGGTGGAAAACCGGTGGAATTAGGTGGTGGTCCAGGACCGGGCGTCGAAGAACCGCTCGGCGCGGGGGAGGCGGTGTACTGTGGCGTCGCCGAACCAGGCGGTGGGCCCTGGTATGGCGGTGCCCCGGCTGGACTACCGGCGCTGCCGGGAAACGGACTCGGCCCTTGAAAGCCCGCATTACTAGGTGGACCGCCTGTACTGTTGTATGGACCCGAGCCAGGACCACCACCCTGGCCGACGGAATTGGGCGTAAAAGGCGATGCCTCCGAACCGGGCGGCGGGCCCTTCCAGGAGGCTGGTGTACCGGGATCCTCCAGCGTGGTGGTGGCTGCCAATGGCGTATTTAGGCGGCTACAGCCTGTAAATAAATGAACAATATAGTAACAATATATACCTTAACATTATGTCTCTTTTATATTAATTTTACAATGTAATTATAATAACTTGATATAAGAATTAATTTGAAGATTAAAATATAGAGAAATAGAAGATACAAAGGAATGAGAGATTGTTTCATATATGTGATCTGACAAAGGAAACAACAAACTTCCAAAGATCATTTTCAGCAAAAAAATTCACATACAGATATACAAGTCAATTCGACTTATCGAGACATAAACAATTTTACATGTATATTATAAGACAAAAAATACTAGATGTTTGCACGTTTTATGTGAATATTATCTCTTAATCATATTAATTATTCAAAATGTTCATCTTCTGTTTTGCTGCTATCTGCTACTCATTGTACCAAAACACTATATCTACATATTCAGCTAAATATTTTAGACAATTCTTGGGAATAACGTGGCACACTTGATTAACTGTTTTTAAACAGTCTATTAATCGACAAAAATATCTAGAAATTTGTAATGGTAATAATAAATAGCTCATTAACCATTATGATTTCTGCTACAAATTTCTAGATATACATTTTTATTATTGAAATGTACGATTACTTTAATTATTACTTAAAAGCTAATTTTCAATGTAAAATAAATATTTAAAATAACACACTGCGTATCTAACAGAAATTGGTGCTTTCAACCAGTCGTTGGGCACTACTGATAAGAATCAATTTTTCATATTTCAATAATCGAACCGAATTGACTTACAGTGTACATGAACTTTTGCTTAGAATGCCTTGGAGAACATACTCTACAAGTATAAACGGTGTGACCTGAATTTTTGATACTTAAATAATGTTTTGGTACAAATTTATGTTATGCATATTATCCAGTTTTACAATTTGTGCACCGAAACGCATGCACATTTCCTTACATGTACTAATTATTGCGATAAATGTTGATTGAGGTAACGTTTTTCGCAATAAATTATTTATAGCTTTCTAAGATGCTTATTAGCACCAATGTTATTAAATTGCTTGTCCATTTAATTTGTGATATTATAGTTCTGTACAGTGCATTTCAAGAAAATGGTTTCGTCGTAAATTGCAGAACTGAATGTTATATATACATTAAATTTACATCGAAACATTTAAACTAAAGATTCAGCTCAAACCGTTTAGGCTTTCGATACTCAGTTGTGTATTCACACATTACACATTCTTAAGACATTTTGTATATTCTAAAAGTTTGTCTCCTTGTAAAGAACCTTATACAGTATAAATAACATTTTTCAATTACAGTATATGTAAACTAATAATACATATTAACAATAGCATTAATAAATACATTGATATCACATCAATGATTGATATAAATTTAAAGGAATATACCTTTCTTATTGAAAATTAAATTGCGCTTGCAGTAGATGAATCACTGATGCCTGAAACTATCTTATTCGTATCACATTTATGACAGAAAAAGTAATGAAAAGCAGCTCATATAAACCACATGAATGAGCTATCATACAAATGAATCTTACATAAATAGTAAAGACTGTTATGTTTATAAGAGCATCGAAGGATTCATCCTATGTAAACAATACTCCAAAGTATGAACATCATCACAAAATTTTGCACATTCTTTTCTTAATGAATAAGGACAGAGTGAAAAATCACCCTGCTAGAAAGTACACTTGCAGAAATAAACATATGTAAAAGAAAATCACCATTGTTTGTCCCATTGGCCTTCATTGTCCTGTGATCACCCAGCTCATTCCACCCTCACCGATCACCCCTGCGTAGAAATCCGACACGCAAATTGAACGAGACCGCACAAATTCGTTCCCGATCGTTTTCACGAATAATAATTCCAGGACGGTGACGCGGCTCAGAATGGTTGTTAGTTGGTGCCGCTTGCTTGTTTTAAGGTTATGTGCCGGCACACCTAACCTAAACCAGTACGCGACTACACGCAACCAGTAGTGAGCAGTAGACGAGACACACGTCCGGCCGGTTCACGGCTCACGGCTCACGGCTCACAGCTCACGGCTCACAGCGAAGGCGAAGGAGAAGGCGAAGGCGAAGGCACACTCCAACCGGTACGCTCGCTTCAGGAATCCGCGACCGCGTCGGTCGTTGGTCGCGGCGCACCGCGCGCGCGAGCGAGCTCGTCTCGGTGAAACAGCGGCGGCAACAACAACAACAAGGGCCCGTCGTCGTCGTCGTGCGGCGGTCGCGTCGCCGGCATTTTTCCAACGATCGTCGCTCCGCTGCGCTCAGCGCTGGCCGTGCGTGTCGCCGACTCAGGACGTCTCAGGATGTCTCAGGACGCCTCGGCCCGGCCGGCATTCATACGTACTCCGACTCCGGCCGCACACCCGTTCCCAGGCGCGTGCACTGCTGCGACATGACGCTAGTAACCATTCATCCCCCGCATCGTCACATTGCAGAAAAGTTGACGACGTTCCAAACACAAGCGACCTCGCGAGTGCGCCCGCCCGCGCGCGCGCGCGCACGCACTCTCTCTCTCTCTCTCTCTCTCTCTCTTTCTCTCTCTCTCTCCTCGTTCCCGCTCTCGTTCCCGTTCCCGTTCGACAAAGAGAAAACGAACGAGCGAGCGAGAGATAAAGAGGTAGAGCGCGCAAAAGGGTTGAATGCGAGCGAGAAGACGAGACGAAGAGAGCGAACTAACACCACCCAACTCAACAGATCAACTTGCCAGTCAGGGACGTAAACTGACTTGGCGCGAAATGCGAGGGCGACACTCTCACGCGCGATAACTGTCCTTCTCGTGCTGTCAACTTCGCCCAGCTCGTAGAGGGATTGGAAATTGTCGTCGATCGTTTGTTCGCTGTTAAAAATTTTCTTGCAAATTTCTTGCGAATGATCGCGTTGGCACGTCACAAGAAATCTTGGTGCAATAACGAGATGTATGTACACACTCCGTAGAATCGCAAACAGTCGCGAGAAATCGCGAGAGATATGACATATACCGTTACTGATAATAAACGCTCATAATAAATCGATTTCCATCACTCACACGTGCCACAATGCCACCGCAGACGGCAGAAGCGCTCACGGGTATGCACTATGCACTTACGCACGTGCGCCAGGAGCGTAACTAAGCCACACACGCACCTCGTCCCCAAACATCTCCAGTGCTCCCTCGCGGACCACGTGTTCCGCTCTCTTTATCTCTCTTCCTCGTTCTCTCTCTCTCTCTCTCTCTCTCTCTCTCTCTCGTCTCCCTTCCTCCCGTTGTCCGCGGCGTCTCCGTTCCCCGCCTTCTCGCCTTCTCGGTGTCGCCACTCACGCCCGAGTGTCAACTGGATTTCTTCCTCGGCCGCAGACGATAATTGCTATTCCACGCGCCAACACCGAAGAGGGTTGCCATTCTTCCGGTATTTTCCTCCGCTCGTCGAGCGCAGGCGACGGCCGTGATGAAAAGTCAGGGCCCGCGAGGATCCAAGTTTCGTCGCGTACATCCCCGCACCGCCGCGTCTTCATGACGCGATGCACGCACGCACGCACGCACGCACGTACACACGCACGCACCTCCCCCGGAGGAGAATCGTCTGCTCTTCTTCTATCCCTTTCTCAAACCGCGTGGTTTGTTGTTTCACGCGCGCGACCACCAGACCACCTCACCGCTGATCTCACGCGAATGGCGACGCGTCGCGAATCGCGACGCGCCGGCTTACGTCACTGTCAGGCGTCACTGCCGCGCGACAAGCGTGTCTCTGTCTCTCCGGCCGGCGCGGACGCCACGGACGCGGACGGATTGCGATCACGACTTATACAATGTGTACGTTAATCGTTCACGATCTCTCTCTTTTTCCAAAAATTCTCGATCGATTATCGTCGAAGTTACACACCGTTACGCACTTGGCGCTCTCGCACCGATATTGATTGTCACTCGTGTGCCCCACGCAGCACGCTTCGCGTAATTTCGCGGCTATAAGTTATCTCGGTAGCGCGCTCGCGACCCTTCACGACGTCGTTGCCTCGCAAGCGTCGCGTCGGAATTTGAACTTCTTTCCGTCGCGCTCGACGAATTATTTTCCCGAGGGAAGGAAAGAAGCAACTTGCGCGACTGGTCTCGCCCCCAAGTCTAGGCGTGACTCGCGCGACTGGCTTTCATATCCCGCGAAACGGTTACACATCAGCGGACTTGGACGCGATAATTTTCGATCGATTAATCAAGAGGAAACTTTGGCAACGCGGTGTCGCCTGTTGCATGCATGCGACATGTCGTGTATGTGTATATGTATGTGCGTGACAGCAATGTTACGCATTCAAATTCGCAAAGGACACGGAGAAACGTTACATGACGCACGTTAAATCGTGATGAGTTTCTGTGGAAAGCTTGCCGCAAATCCGCATGATTTGATAACGCTTCCAGAAGCGATTTTTTTCTTCGCGCACTTCACTTTGGGCACATAGCGCATAAAATTGTTCCAGTATACCGCAATTACAATTCCACGCGTGCCGATCCGAGTCGTACATACTTCACCCCGCGTACTCCTTCGGAGCGGAAACGATCTCGCAGTCGTAAGTCGTCGCGCGTTGAATCCGCGTTGCTCCGAAAAGCCACGTTTCCCGTGTAACTCGTGCGACACTTGCGTACGCCAGCGCGAATCGCGACGCCTACCTCGAAGCCGGGAGAGCGGAAAAACGTGAGGTGGGAATAGAAGAAATAAAAAAGAGAGGAACTAGAGCGAGAAAGTGAGAGAGGAGGAGAAAGGTGGCACGAAAGAGATAGAGAAAGGACAACGAAGATCACCACTACGGACTCGGCGTCGCCGTTCGCTCACGGGGACTCGTACCTCTCCCTCCCTCCCCCCTCCCCCCCGTGTAGTGTTCTCCTCGCGTTTCCAAGGTGGCAACCACCCCCGACAGACAGCGGTGTAAGTATATGTATATGTATATATACCGTGTCGTACACGGTACAAAGCACGTCAAAGACAAGCGCGCGTGCGATCGCGAGAAGCGGCCGACAGCTCGCCCCACGTGGAGCGGCTCCCACGAACGTGTACGGCCCTGCGCGCCGAGAGAGAGCTGCACCCCTGACCACAACAGGACTGCGCCGCGGTTACTCTTTTCTCCCGTCGTCGCTGCCGCCGCCGCCGCCGCCACCGCCGCCGCCGTCACCGCTGCCGCCACCGCCGCCACCGCTGCCGTCGTCGTCGTCGTCGTCGTCGTCGTCGTCGTCGTCGTCGTCGTCGTCGTCGTCGTCGTCGTCACCACAATGTGCAGCGAAAAAACGTCCTCAGCGTACGTTAACTAAGGCGGTTTAGCGTCGTTATTCTCGTAGCATACAACCGACATAAAGCATCGTTGACAAGGTGCTACGATCGCAGATCGAAAGACGTCTCTTTACGCAATGTGCAACGGCGCGTTGCCGACCGGCGCATTTTTTTTTTCTTTACTCGCTGTCGTTTGAAAGTCGCCCGTCGCGGGGGACTCGCTGCTGGTTGACAGTGTCACCCTAAAAATCAATAAGGGGTTCACTCTACCCCGTCGCCCCCCTTCTCCTCCTGCTCCTCCTCCTCCTCCTCCTCTTCCTCCTCCTCCTCCTCCTCTTCCTCCTCCTATTCCTCCTCCTCCTCCTCCTCCTCCTCCTCATTTTCCTCCTCCTCGTTTTTCTCCTCCTCCACGCGGCTCCTCTCCGCTCTTTCGCTCGCTCTCACTCTCTTGCTTCCTACCTCCATGTCCCAGGAACGTCGACAGCGGGGGTCGACCGGTCGTTCAAATTATAGCGGCTGGACATCATGTCATTCTATCAAGCGATGATGTAATGTTAGAAGTTCGTTGTTCCCAAAATCCCAAAATTTATACGAGATTGCAGTCGACGTGGAGATGACACTGTCTTACGAGAAAATATTTCTCCTTTCTCGCGAAAATATAAAGAATCGATAAATAAAATCAATGCTTGTCGTAATAAAGAGATTTGGAATATTACATACACCGGCAAGTATTTTGTAGAAATAATTGGATCGCTCTATTTGTTTTAGGATTATTCTTAAAAAATTGTAAAATTATATTAATTTTTCAAATAAAACCCATTTAGAATATCACTCGAAAAAATTCTTTAGACTACGTCAATCTACTTAGCGAGATTTATCACGATGAAAAAAGATTCATAAAATTCTGATGGCGACGCACTCGAGTGCTTTCATGTTAAATTGCGGAAACTTAACGTTTGCAGCTTCTCTTGAAAGATTTAGTTCACTCGCTCGAGCAAAATTATTGAAAAATATGCAGAAATTGCTATATGTGAGAAAATGCGTTCTTATTTCTACGAGTCACGCGTGTATACGCGCGTACATACATTGTGATGTGAACATCACTACTCTTTTACGCTGTTATGGTTCCTCGCTCCTTCCGACTCGCAAGCTGTTAGTATAGAATAGAAACACAGCGCTATGGAAGATTATACCGACCTACTTCACTGGCACTGCCTGGGAAATTTGGAAGAATTATCGTGTGGAAGTTAATGTGTAATTATATACATAATGTTATTTTATCTCACGATCTTTATGATCATTCGTAAATGTAAGATGAATTTTTATTCTCAAATGAAAAATTACATTTATATACATATATGAAAATTACGAGCACACAATTGAAAAATTTGTATTAAATTTACACATTTCACGTGCCCCAAACGTGCCTTCACTCAGATCTGTGTGTTATAATTTATCACAAGATGTGAACACCTAGAAAATAAACATTATGTAAAAATTAATATAAAGATATAATTCTGATATAATTTGGAAAAATTTGTGAAAAACATACATATTTCTTCAGTTAATATTTATAATATGTTATCAGGAACATTTATCTTTTATTGACTTATTATCTTAGAATTTATGTTCCAAAACTATTATTTTTTTATGTTATTTGATCACTCACACATTATATTATTTTAACACAAAAAATGTTAAACATTAATTTAACATTAAATATTCAAATAATATAATCGAATTATGTCAAATTAACATAATTAGATATGTTTCAAATTCAAAATTAAAGTCTAACAAGGATCGTTTAACTCAAGTATAAGTATGTTTGTGTATATTGTGTATAAGTATGTACTAGAAGAAAATTCTTTAAATTGACAAATTTAATTTATAACATTATTATTATTATTATTATTATTATTATTATTATTATTTCAGATTGATTGTGTTGCTAGTCTGAAAGTAAGCAGTGCGTAGTCATATATCCGAAATAAATTTACTTAAAATAAATTAATACGTATAGAATTACTATTCCAACATTTCAACTTTGAATGTATTTGACTCTTCTTTTATAGTTTATTTATTGTTAGTAAGTTCAAAAAAATTTCCGTTAGCTAGGTTTAGAACAGTGTGAGGAAAAATTTAATTAATTTATCGACTAATATAATTATGACTAAAAATATAATTCTGGATTATAATAAGCGATTAAAAATAATCTTAAATATTGATCAATTAAATTTCAATCACTAAAATTAATCGAGTAAATAAATTTTTGTAATTATGATTGAATCAATCGATTGATTGAGAATCATTAACTGCAAATAATTAAAACATTAATCGTTATTTATTAATTATTAATTTTTTAGTTTAGCATATATTTAACTTATGACGATTAATGTATGCAGTCATTAATCCCAAAAATAATTTATCGATCAATAATTTATCGATTTGTATAGCTTTTCGGTATGGACACATTCTTTGATAACAGTTCGCAAAAATATAATTTATAAATATTATTATATTATAAATATAATTTTTGAAATATCATTATAAATTAACAGTTAACGATTGATTATTATTTTATAATTGACGATATTTAATTTATTGAAATTTATCATGATTACATATCATGAATTTTTAATCGATTAATTTAATCGACTAGTTGATCAGAAACTTCGATTGATTTATATACTCGTACCAAAGTGTTTGACAACTTAACTTCATTAATTGGTTACAAATCATGATGATGTATATTTTAAATTATCAATCGATTATTTTAGTTAACAAAGAAATTAATCGATAATACCACTTCACAGATTTCTGTTGCAAATTACACAGGATGTTCCATAAAATTTTAAATAATGCATTAAGATTTCTATGGTAGACGTGAAAAAATGTTTCCAACAAAAGTTGTATGATTCGGAGGGATACATGAGAAGGTTTCATTAATTTGACTTTGGGTAGCGTTGCCAAGGTCAAATCAAGATCACATCGATTTTTTAAAATAAAATATCCTATTTTTGATGGCAGAATCTAATAGCTAGTGTCGAGAATTTTTCAAAACGCTATAAATATTTTTTTATTAAATACTTTTTGAGTTATTATAATGTTTGAAAGTTACTGCCTTGGGCATTAGCATTATCCAATCCAAACCACTTGCTAAAATCTCTTGAATGCTGGTCAGGATCATGTCCTGGATATCATTTGTCATAATCAAAGTCAATGGAGGTTCTACCTCTTATTTTCATTTTTACGTAAAAATGAATTTTTAGTGCAAAAATGAAAATAAGAGGAATAATCTCCAATGGTCTCTTTGATCTTGACAAACGTTATCCAGGACATAATCCCGAACAACATTCAAGAGATTTTAGCTGTCGGATACCTTGCGTAATGCTAATGCCGGCGATACTATAACTTTCAAACCTTGTAACTCGAAAAGTACATAATAAAAAATAATTTTATTACAGTGTTTTGAAAAGCTCTTAACATCAGCTATTAGATTCTGCCATCAAAAATAGGGTGTTCCATAAAAAAAAAAA
>Ga0157363_1007669_pt1 | contig 10228 bp, 6 predicted proteins | sample AttsexASBM1_FD_111477 | JGI IMG/M metagenome (GOLD analysis project Ga0157363, IMG submission 111477) | Fungus gardens microbial communities from leaf cutter ant in Ribeirão Preto, State of São Paulo, Brazil - Atta sexdens ASBM1 | ecosystem: Host-associated > Fungi > Mycelium > Unclassified ...
CAAAAATAGTTGCCAATAAGAAAGTACTAAAAAGTTAATAAAAAATTCTGAAAAACATTCTTAGAGCTCTATGAGAAGAAAATAAACAATTTTTGTCTCTTGCTATTTTTTTGTAAAACTATTTTTTTGATAATATTTGAATAAAAAATTATTGAAGACCAATATTTGACAATTTTTAGTAATTAATGTCTCGTCAACCATTGTGAAAATGGTAAAATGATAGAGGATTTTTCGACTCAATTTAATCCGTTCTACAAAAGCACTTGGCAAAAAATTGCGGAACACCAAATCTAAATATGTATAATCCAAATATTAAAATTTTTTAATATCTTAAAAATATATCTATTATATTTCTGAAATCTATCGATAATGTATTTACATATCAAAAATTTTTGTTTAAATTATTATAACTCAACAAAACAAAACAAATTTAGGACAATAAGCATTTTATAATATATATGATACATATGTATACGTATTACATCGCGTTTTTATATTTTACAATTTTGCAATTTTAATATTTTAGCAATTTTTAAATGTTATAATATATCATATAACATTTTATAATTATTTAAATTTTACGAAATGAAAGAATTGTCATTTATACAGATTAATCTGTTTACAGTATTTGTTAAAAAGCAATTGTGTATAAGTTACAGTAGACATTACTATGTCATGATTTCACTTGCATGATAAATAAATGTCATAAATAAATGTAAACAACTGCACTTTCGTATATGTTACAATTATTTATTTTTTGTTACATGCGATATTGCTGCACACAATTGCTTATATGTCATCTTAAAAAAATGCCAAATGAATGTCTCTTACACGAACGATTTCTTATATTTATCACAAAGTTATTATTTCATAAAATTCTATTTTTACTTTTCGCATTTCATGCTTTATTTTATCAATTGCTGTGCCTTTTTCACATGAACAATTATTCTAATTTGTATTACTATTCTGAGCTTTATTATTGCAATAATTAAATCAATACCATTAATCTCCAAAACAAAAAATAAATAACTTATTTCATCATTTATCTTAATCAATTTAATTATTTGAAATAGCACTATATATAACGTACGTATAAAATCGCAAAAAGATTCAATAGAAATATCTGCAGTATCAAAAAAGATTTAACTTAACAAAGAGGGGTAAATGGCAGTCTGAAAATCATATAAATATAATAAAATATTCTTTTTGTAAGTAGTCAAAAATAATCATTGCCAAATATATAAACAGTTTTCTGTGTTATTGACAATTGACTAGTTGACTTTCATTTTTCTGATTGCTCTCATCTGATAATAATCCAAAAAATTTATATCGCAATAAAATGAAACAGATGTTATATATTTGGCTGATTTACATAATAATATACTATTTGGTTTTAGCTGCTGATTATTATTATTATCTTTCTCATTTATTAGCGTGGTAGAGGTGGTGGTGTTGGTATGATTTGGCCGAATTGCGAAGTTTGCCTTGTTTGCTGTTGCTCCTGTTGCTGTTGCTGATGCTGATTCCGACGAACTTCGTGTGCCAGTAACTTCTGACGCTTTTCTTCCATCAGGCGTTCACGATGTTTGTGAATATAATCGTATACATTTGGAAGACCCATAATCACACAGGCCGACAGTGCTGACCTGCATATATTCATGTCTGTCGCTTCGTACCTATGTTTACAGTTGGAACTAATATAAGTATTGTAAATATAACATGCTTGAAAAATGAAATTTGTAAATTTGTAAATTTGTTACTAAGGTAAGATTTTTATACATTTACAGATTTATCAAATCGCTACTACTAAAATATGCAACTATTTTTGGCTCCATATTAATCTTTCACATAAATTTTATAAAATTTTCAATAATAAAAGATTTATGCAATGGAATAATTACCATTCGTTTGTTTTCTCGTCATAACATTCCACCTGGTATGTTGTAGTAACACCATTAAAACCACCAATAGCAAAAATCATGTCGTCAATAACTTCAATGGCAAAATTGCTACGTGGATTATACATATCAGGAATATGGCTCCAGCTATTTGTAGAAGGTTTATATTTTTCTCCACTGCACATCCTCGATATTCCGTTAAATCCTCCTTTATGAAAAAAATTGTTAGCTTTCTCATAATTAATAAAAATAACAATGTAAAATAATATTGCAATGAGAAGAACAATTATAAGAGAAGTGAATAATTATGAAATAAATTAAGTTTTACATACACACACACACACACACACACACGCGCGCGCGCGCACACACTTATATTAAAATAGTTTTGCATAAGAAAGAATATTTTGAAATTAATTTCCTCATGTATAAATACATTTATACATAAATAGCGCAAATGCTGTAATGAAATTTCTCTTATAATAAATACATGTTTTAATACCAATAACGTAAACACAGCCATGATAAGATATGCACGACACACCACTTCTTCGTGACCTCATTGCTGTTATCATTGTCCACTGGTTGGTGCTTGGATCATACACTTCGGCCGTATTCATACAATCATGTCCATCAAAACCGCCCGTAATATATATCTTATCTGTAGCACATAAAAAATTTACCAATAAGTTTTATGTCTTTTATATGATATAATAGAAATAATGGAAATTTTTCAAGCATTCAAAATTTAAAAAATTTATGACATGCATATTTATACTTAAACCTTTTCAATAAATAATTTTTTTATAATATGTATTCCTTTTCCTTTTTTTCTAATGTACACATATTCCAAAATTACTTGTATCTGCATTTATTTTGTTTTTATGCACAAGAATGAGATTTTTACATGTTATTAAAAAATTCAAAAAGTTTACAAGATATCTTTTAAATTATAAAACATTTTAAAAATCTATCTTGTATAAAATAGAGATATTAATTATGCAGTTGCAAACGATATTTTTTTTAGATAGCTAAAATAAATATATCAGCTTATAAAAAATAAAATAATACCATTTAATGTCGTTGCACTCGCGTCAGATCTCTGCACGTTCATTGACGCAATAAGGGACCATTGATTTGTCTTGTAATTATAGCGTTCCGCCGTTTTTTGCCGATGGTATCCATCATATCCTCCCATCGCGTAAACCAGATTGTTTAAAACTGCCACGCTGACATAACATCTGCGACAATGAAAAGATTCTGATGCGAGCTTTCATTGCTAACGACATTATCAAGGAGCTAGTCACTAAATTTTAGTTTCATATTTATATAATGTTTGCATACAATTTTACTTATGTTTTTATTTAATTTTCTTTTGTGTACGTATCCTATTAGTGTAACTATATATGTAATTTAAAAATAATTTGAAAATATCTATTTGAAGACAGCTGTAAATGCATATCTTATATTTTAATACTATTTCTTTAACTGTCTTTATCATAAATAAATCAATAATAAGATTAAAATTATCCAAATCACAGGAGTAGTGACTAGCCCCTTTGAAATATATTTGACCTTCTAGCGTTCATGGGAGCAACCTCTCGCCACACCTTGGTCACCGCATTAAAGCAACGGCAGCTATTGAAATAATCGACGCCATCAAATCCTCCGATAACGTAGATATCAAAACCAACTACCGCAAGTCCATGATAAGCTCGCGCACCAGTCGGATCTGTTTCCTCGATCTAAAAAACTCAAGATTTTACACAAATAAATTGTTAAAATTTTATTGAAATAAAGTAGAAATGTTCTTTAATTTTAGTACAGCGTACACGGTTCAAGAATAATGCGAAGCTACAATTAATTTCTTTTTTAAGGATTAGATTAAAGATTCCCAAAATATATCATCGTCCCACTAATTGATCTATTCTTGATGATCGCGCAATTTAAATAAAGCAATATAAATAATTAATTAATTTACCTCGCTTTTTCATATTTGTTAAAACTAGATAGGTCGCAAATGTTTGCTGCTTTAAAAAATTGTTACAATCGCGACACATGTTTAGGAAGCTCTAAACTGGATAAATAACAATTATTATTCATTTCTATATTTTTTTAATTTTTACACTTTACTTTTCTTTGCCTTGTTGCATTACAAATGACAACAAAAATCCAATCTAGCTATATCAGTATTTATATTTATTAAAATTACATTGAAAAAACTGTAAAGTGTCTAATACTACCGGAATCCATCGATCTGCTCTTGTATCATACGTTTCGATATAATTTGTTGGAGAGCCACCGCTCCATCCACCAATGGCAAACAGAATCTCATGCGGGACTCTGGGTCGTGCAATTTCCGGCGTTGGTACTTCTCCATCTTTCTGAGTAATCATCTCTAAATCATACAAAAACTTCAGAGTTTCGATGATAATGGGTCTGCATGCATCGTTGCCTACGACATAAGGATGATCCTTGACATTCTCCAGAAAAAACTGCGTATCTAAGAGACCGAGTCTAATATTCTTCATTAGATCGACGATATAATCTTTTCTAGATTCTGGATTGTGATTTATCCATCTCAGAACTAATTCCCAAACTGTTTGTTCGCTTTTAACATTTAATTCGTCAGCGCCGACTAACGGTTTCAGTTCCTCAATAGGTAAATGTAAAATTTCTTCACTTCTTTGTGACACCTAATGTAATGTAAGAGAAGTTAGATTATGAAGAAATGATATACGTAAATTATTATACTAGCCGCACCTCGACAAAATGTCCTACAATAAAACGGTAAGCATCATTTTCTAGCTTCTTGCAAAAATGTTGACGGGCGAATCTCATCACTCCGATACAATTTTCCGGTGCTAAATTATCTCTTAGATAGTCACAGCATAAATCGAGTACACCTACAATGCTTAGATAATCCGCTGTGGTCAATAATTCACACACGTTTTCACGATTCACATCAATGGATCGTAAATATGCATATTCCAGCAAGAGATTCATTATTGGACTTGTCACACCTGGCAGAAGGACATCAGTTTTTTCACGAGAATGCAATGTAGTTGTAAATAATGTCCTGCAAAATTAATTTACTAATAAAGATTGTGACAATAAATGTATATAATTATTGTATAATAATATTAATAACTTTGTTACAAAAAAATATAATAACAAATCCAAGTAACAAATTATTAAAATATTATCATTTTTTTATTATTTTTATAAAGAGTAATTATTTTATTATTTTATTATTATTAATCAATTATTTTATATATAAATTCGAATAACTTAATATAAAATTCAGAGGCAATAAAATTAAACCTGATTAAAATTAAACCTGAAATAAGTACTGCATGCTGAAAGTATAGCTCGATGAATTGGAAAGACACCACCATCTTCTAATCTTAATATTGCATCGCAAAGCAGATTATTCTGTCGGAAATCATAAAGCGATTGCATTGCTTGTGTGCTCATACAACGGCCACCACTTTCGGCTATCAAACGTTGATTATTTGTATTATATTTTTCGTTTTTTTTGTTACTGGTAGTAGGCTCTGCATCCATATCAAAATTTGAATAATTGAAGGATTTAGCTCCCGCAAAGATAGCGATATGATTTATCACAACATTTAAATAGTTTAATTAATTGATTTCTTCAAGAGGAACCTACAAAAAAACAGCTATTAAATATTAAATATAAGGTGTTGCAATATTGCGAAAGATATAAAAGACCAGAAATTTTAAATAATAATTAAATATACTAATTAAAATTAAATTATCTTACTGATAATTTGAAATTTCATGCTAATGTTGGAAGTAAAATAATATAGGAAGATAATATTACTCAATAAATTATTAATAAATTACTAAATTGTATTGGTTAAATATACAAGTACAATATTATAAATATAAATTTAAACTACTTCAAAATTTATCTATAAAACGTTTACTAAAACGTTTTTTCAAAAACTTTATCCTATATTTATTAATTTAACTTGCATACTTACCCAGTAAGAATATTTCCTAAAAATTTAAAGCAATCGCAGGAGGTTAACAAATTGTATTAATCGTGTAGATTTAGTGACAATAGTTTAAAACTTGATAATTTTTTGATTTGGAATAAAAACGTAGTTACAACAAAGTCTTGTTTGCGATCAATTGCTGAGAACAATTAGCAATGATTGAAAGTACTGCCGTGTGTGTTCATATGTGCTGAGAATTTGGAATGTGTCAAAATTTTGACACGTGGGCGGGGGAGGATTGAAGACCAATTCGTAAACTGAAGAAATGCAGAAGAATGTGAAAGAGAAACGAGATTGGTAAGGGGATTGTAAGAGAAATACAAACTATTTTGTAATGATTTTAAAAGCGAATAAATATCGCGCTGGCAGTGACATGTGGTCTTACATGTCCGCCAATCAATCAAAGACTGCTGCTTGACAAAAGAGATCCTTCTATTCCTGTTTCATAGCGAGCTTGTGCAAGTATAAATTGTGTTAACTCATTTTAAGGATACAAATCGATAAATCGAGAAATTATAAAAATTTATAAAGCATGTCAGTCTTAATGTATCGATTAAATCAAGCAGCTATAATAAAACAATAGAAAAAAGAGGATTAAAATACATTTTACAAATTTCATTATAAGTGTCTACGCCTAGTATCAAATATATGTGTATATATATATGTATGTATATATATATATATATATGTATATATATATATATATATATATATATATATAATATCATATTCAAATTTATAGTCATTTCTTTGCTTACTCAATTATTTCAATTGTTGAATTACAGATATGCACACTTTTCTAGCAAGTTTCTAACTTTAATCCAACTTGACATTCTTAACGTAAGAACATACTTCAATTAAATTATCTAGGTTGGGACTTACAAGTGGCCCAGTATCAGAATTTTAATATTGGCAAGCTACTATATGTCAATATTATCATAATATTGGGATGCTATATCTGGTCCAATATTAATCATCAACGTTATATCTATATTAGAAATTCGGTATTGCTTTAATATTAAATATATGCTAGCTCAATATCAATTAACAATGTAAAACCAGTATGACTTTTAACAGTACTATCCTAGATAGGACAGAGAATAATTTTTTTTATTCTCTTTGAATTATGAAATCTTTTCCATTCTTTGCCATTTCTGATTCAGAAATATTAAGAGTTCCAAAAGACTTTCATTTTTGTATTGTCAATTCTAGGTTCATATTTTGTATACAACAGTTGTCAGTGTCGATAACTAACGACACTCAATAATAAGGGCTATCCTAGAAAAAAAGCATGATTCTCGTTGGTTATACTTAACGACACTTAACAAACAACTGTCTACAAAATATGGGCCCTGAACTCTTTTACAAATAGAAAAGGAAATTTTTTAAATTTATATGAATAGATTATATGTCAATTAACATTTTATTTACTTTTATAATATCTCGGAGCCCAATTTTGAGGGCCTTCAAAACATCTTATTATCATTTTATTAAAACGTAATAATTATTACATAATACTGTGTCTTTTTATGTTGTGTTCTATCTTGTATAGTTTATATTTACAGAAAATAAAAAACTCTGTTGCATTCATATGATAAGTATTATATATAGTACTGCTCGCGCAAGATTCGTTACTAGTATTAAGCTAATACATATTCGATCAAACAATTACTGTAAAATAGTATTATTAATATCTGATGAATATTCGACAAACAGAATTGTCAGTTACACCGGTATCATTCATGAGTGGCAGTCCAACATGCTGTCTTTTTTTTGATGTTTGTAAATCCTATTTAAGAACTCATTTTACGCTCCATTTTATCTTGTGTATATATGTACATCCAATCAGAAATGATAACAGAAACGTCGATTCCATTATCATTTCTGATTAGGCATATCATTCCCATATTTCAAAAATGACACAACTCAAAGAATAAGTTTCCTAGAAAAAAGGAATTATTATTTTTCAACTTGATAGAAAGTTATTGAGTAATCAAATAATATATTCTTAACATGATTAAATCATTGTATCATTCATTTCATAATACTTAAAAAATAATCCTTTTTAATAACGTTTTAATTTTTTATGAAATTAATTAATTAAGTTAATTTACTTTTGATGATTGACAAGGTAAGGTTTATCTAACTTATTCAATGTAATAACTCAAAAATCATTTTTTTTGTTGTGTCACTTGTTAGATAAGGGAACGATATATATATGCATTCGTCATTAATTAAATTAATTATAAGAGAAAAATCTATTTAAATAGATATTATATATTCCTTTTTTACACATATTACACTAAAAATACACATCACGTGCTAGACTTTGTCAACTGCAATAACATCAAATATTATCCAGATTCGAGACATCGAGTACGTGTTGCAGATTACAAGTACACGTGTTTATAACTATCTTAACGTTGCCATAGTCTTTTCTTTCGTCAACATAGTCATCCTCCTCAATTCCTTCATCGTTTCTCGATTTTCTCTTTCTTTCCTCCCAACCTTCGGATATATTCTTCTGCTTCAACGCATTCTCGTACTTACAACCCGATCGTCTGCAGTTGTGGACCAAGCAGGCACTATTATCTGGCAGTAATTGCCTGTTAATCGGCAACATAGATCCGACGGAGTATGATGGAGTAACAAAACCATTACTTCTTGAAATACTATCAAAGAATACGTTCCATTTACTAGCGAAGGATTCGTATCCTTTTGTGGCATGGTTTTTCGATTGCATTGTTCTTGACATGACATCTTCCCTCTTCGATACCTCATTTGGTTGTTCACCAAATAATCGGAATGTCCATGTAACTACAGCGAAAGTCGCCGCGTTCGTCGGAAACGCTCGAAGAATCGTCGAATTTAAGCCTCGATACAAGCAGCTATATCCTTCAGCACGTATAGATTTCTTAAGACAATCTAAAGCTCCCGAATAACGATTACTACTTTCCGCTTGTATGCGCGATTTGATGACATCGATAGGATAAGAAATCACCCAAGAAGCTGTACCAGCAAGTCCTCCGGCCAACATCATATGAAACGTCGAGATCGGTTGCTTTGAGGATGTTTTGGATAGCATTTCATAGGTCACGAAATACACACCATAACTCGGTCCTTCCCTAAGGAATGTAATACCTAGTCCTTTAAAGATGCCACGATAACCATCCTGCTTATAGATGTTCTTCAAGCACTGCATTGGTCCTTGAAAATTACCTTGACCCGTGGATTGCAATTGCAGACGTGTTTTTGCTAACTCTATTGGGCTTGAAACAGGAGTTTGAGCAAATCCGGCAGATGCACCAGCCAAGAAATACGATGACAATCGATCAGGTTCAGACAAGTTCCGCTGAGTATATCCGTAAACACCGAAGACGATAGCATTTACCACAGCTACCCCTGCGATTGGCGAAGTCATTCCTTTATAAAGACCAGTCACCTACATAAAAAGATATAAATAACAATATTGATAGGTTTTACTTACAAATGTGAAAACGATTAAACTTTAAATCCAATTTGATGTAATAAATTACCGATTCTTTCGCGAGTATGGTTCGCAAACAATCCCAGGTGCCTCGATATTTTGGATTGCAGTAGTCTTGAGTCTGCATGTGGACCTTGACCGTATCCAAAGGATATCCCACCATAATACCGGCACATCCTGAAAAATTTATAAGATAAATTTTATTATGTGATATGTTTTCCAGCAAACATGTCTCAAAAACATCTTTAGATAGAGTAATTTAAGTATATATATGCCGTATTTTATATCAAAAATTTATCAAGTATTATTTATTATGTTTAAAATAAATATATTAATAAAATATATCAATAACATCTTTATACTGTTACTACTAAAAAAGATTGGAAATTCAAATAATATATCTCATGGGAATGGGAGTACAGCTACTTATGAATGAAATGTATTACTCATAAAAAATTACAAATAATGTTTATAAATAAGACGTAAAATGACACAATCACTTATAAAATGTGTTTTTACAAAGTTTTATTAGAAAATAAGAATAATAAATATACATATACATATATAAAATAATAGATAATACCTTATTCTAAAATTTGTTGCATATATTACAAATGTTAAGATATAAAGTAATAGATAATACCTTATTCTAAAATTTGTTGCATATATTACAAATGTTAAGATATAAGATATTAAGACCTAACAATTTAAATTAATAGCAATTTGCATTTGTTATTAAACTTTTCACTAAGGTGATTCAGCCAGGAACAATACGCAACACGACGGATATATTTTCTATATTTCTCGTAAGTTAAATA
>Ga0157363_1007670_pt1 | contig 10227 bp, 3 predicted proteins | sample AttsexASBM1_FD_111477 | JGI IMG/M metagenome (GOLD analysis project Ga0157363, IMG submission 111477) | Fungus gardens microbial communities from leaf cutter ant in Ribeirão Preto, State of São Paulo, Brazil - Atta sexdens ASBM1 | ecosystem: Host-associated > Fungi > Mycelium > Unclassified ...
GATTAAGATTTTGAAATGTAAGTAAGTTAAGTTAAAATTAATTAACTTTTTAATTTTTCAACTTAGCACTACCCAACCCTGATATATATATATATATATATATATATATATGTATATATGTATATATATATATGTATATATATATATATATATATATATATATATATCATAGTATAGTTACATATAATTTAAAGATATACATTACTTTATTAAAAATATACATTATTTTAGATATTTGAATGTAATTGTAACCTCAAAAATGTTAATTTTTAAGAAGTCGTTTTCGAAAATTTTTAGTCTGAATTGTACATATCAATTTAGTAATGTTACCTTTTACAAGAAATTTTTTCAACGCAAATATTAATTTTTATAATTTATATGACAATAATCTCCGGATACATTTTTATGTAAATTTTTGTCATATTTAAGTTTCTCTTCATTTTTTTCAGGATATTTAATATTGCAGATATATATACATATATATATATATATATATATATATTTTTTTTTTCAATGTAATATATAACGAAATAAAAGCCAATGTTGTTATTTGAGTTTCGATTCGAGTCACGATGTGATCAGCTGCCACACGGCGCGTCCTGTAATTAACACGACCCAGCGGGTTAAAATTATGTCAGATCCTGCCGTTTACTTCCGTCTTCACGATGCGACCTGCGGCCTCCGCTCTCGCCACGTCTCTTGAGTAAGTATTCCCGCGAGCGTCTTAACGTAACTCGCTTCGCAACATATGCTCTAGCCGCTAACGCCGTGTAATTAAGCGCCCTCGGCGCGATGATAATGGCGTCATAATTACAGAATCCCCTTGCTTTTCGCTCCTGGCCAGTATATGGTGTGGCGATGAAGTGATGTTGCGTTGGACCATAGTTAGATAGTTGCATTTTCGGTGAAAACTATCAACTAACTGATCTTATTGCACTGATTAATGGGTGGAGACATTTCATTGAAATTGAAACATAATCCGTAATTTCGAAATACGCTAATCTCAAAAGACTAGCTGCAATTGTATAATGAGTTTGACAGGAAATTGGACAGATATTTCCGTAATCCGGTAAAATTAATGGATAGACAGAGAGATAGAAGATTTATTTCGATTCTAGGTCAAATTGAAAAGGATAGTTCGTATCTAAATCCGGATATCAGAAGTGAAAAGCAGCATAGTTGGTTGGTTTGGACTTGCACGATCGATAAATTTTTCGTAGATAAATGATATTTTTTTTGCTACTATTATACTGAGATATCAAAATCAAAATGAATTCTACAAGCGCAAACACGATATTCGATGGTTTACGTTTACACTTCTAGCGTTAACTAAGTCATTAATAGTGATCAATTTAGAGCGGAGATTCGCCAAGGTTTATTATCAGCCGACGTAGAAGTCGTCTCTTCAAACGACATTGCTCTCTATTGCAGCTACTCGTATTCATGGAAATTCTAAGGACCCTATAAACCCTGTTTAGGATCATTTCGATCGAATTAGGTCGGTCCACATGCACGCACGCGTACGCATCCATCTACAGCGTAATGGAATTCCGATACCAATTTGCGTCCGCTTTGCTTTACGTCAGTATAGTGACAGCTGCGACCTCATCGCGTTGCATCCTTTTAAAATTATTACTAAAATTGGATAATTGAATCGATGAAAAGCGCGAAAATGAGATCTTAATTATATATTGTTAGAAAAACTGAAACTAAAGATGTTTCCAAATCTTTACAGAAATTTCTCCTTTTCTCTCTTCTCTCTCTCTCTCTCTCTCTCTCTCTCTCTCTCTCTTTCTCTTTCTTTTATGCAGTAAAAAAAATTTTTTATCACTAGGTTTTAAATTATATTATAATAAATAATTATATTTATATAAAAAGGAAGAAACCTGCGAAACACATAATTTTTATATAGAAAGCACCCTCAAGAATATTATCAAATAATTATATTTATTTCATCTGCCTTGTTCGTATATAAATTCAACGATATTCTATTTACTTATTTGTAGTTTACTTATTTCAACAAATTTCAGTATTAAAGGATTAAGAGAGTAAATCTTTTTAAATAAGCAAATAATTACTTAAAAAGGATGTATTAATATATATTTGAAAATAATTTCCAAATCGTCCAATTTGTTGAACAAACATATTTTATTCGACTTTCGCATCACGCTGGGATCTCAAAGTCTTTATGGAAATAAACGGTTGAAATAAGTCGGCTTTTGGAAAGACATGATAAACGTGAGATACAACGAGAAGTTAAAATATATACGAGAATGAGGCGAAAAGTAGAAGCGAAAGGAGGGGGCGGTGCTCGAATAATGATCGATCACACATAACGTCCGTCTGTAGAACCGGATGTCGTGCCCTTCCGCAACAACCCGCGACGGATGGTCATTTGTTCGGGCTGGCGCTTATGTACGATCCCGGGGCCGTGTCATGCGGAAGCCTCAATGCTCGTTCGTGCCGATATATCGATGCTATTACATCAATGTCTGCCGTTACGAGCAAGTTTGGTTGTCTTTTTATACTTTGTCGCGCGTAAAATTTAGTATTGATAGCGGAAAGCGAACCCCACATCGCAGTTAGTGGCCATTACACAGTTACAACTATTTGTTTTGCCGTAAACAATTTACCTGCTGCAAAAGAATGCAACAATCGCGAAACTCGGCCTCGCCGACTCGAAAACTCATGCTATTTCACTTGCCTGCTACTGCGGATGTTTTAAAATGCAAAATTGATTTTATCCGACAAAAGCCACTCGCGCTCGTGTCGTTAGCATTATAAGTGTCGAAAACCGTGAATTTTCTGCACGCTATCCGCTGTCATTTCGTTCCATCTCCATGTCTATAGGGAACGTTAAAGTTTTAATGTGGCAGGGATAAGCTGTCTTTGCCGCACCGCGGGCTATCCACTAAATGCTTGAACGACAACCACTGCAATTTTAGTTTGGCCGAGTTGTCGAGTTGCACGCAGTTCTTGTCTTGAAGTCGTCGAAAAAACTTTTGTTTGAATACACAGTGCCGATTAAAAATCTGGAATCATGCAAGAAAAACACAAGAACTGTGAAAAAGGTAAATTTCTGTTTGCTAGAGATGCTATTTTTGCTTCATCAAGGCTTAATAAAGATACTAATAATCGATGTTCTGCTGTATATACTGTACACACACACACACATATATATATATATATATATATATATATATATATATCAACTTCATTATGATTAAATTAAGCAAATTAGATCGATTTTTCATTATTATAAAGCAACGAAAATTTGAATATAAATTCACGATTAATTAATCAGTCATTCTTCTCTTGTGAATAATTTACTCTATAATATAATATAATACGTAAATAGTATTACATTTAATTAATAGCTTTGTATATTTGTATATTTAACAGTAAACAGTTTATTATTTCTTATTTCTCAATCTGAATGATATATAAATAAAAAAATATATATACTACACGCAAATACGTTGCTTGTTGTATTATAAATGATATTTCGTAAAGACAATTTCATCGTTTTCTTAAGAATTGGAATGAGGAACTATCCCTTTTGTGTGTATACGCGAGTTTACTATACTAGAACTTGCGTTGGAACTTTACAGAGCACCGAAATGTATACAAATGAGCGGTACGGTGCCCATCGGAACGATTAATCACTTTCCTTGCGCGGTGCACGACTTCTAAAAACTCGCGGCACTTTGCGCGGTGACAAATCGAAAAGGGAATACGAGCACTACGAGCGTTTCGAAACTCGAATCCAATGCTGAATAGCGGCGAATAGTAAAACTTTAGTCTCAGAGTATAGCTCACTCTACCCAGATTAAATCGCGTTTATAGACGTTCTTGATGAGTTTCGGAGAGATTCCTGGGGAGAATTTCTTCGCTGAGATAATGCTCCGTTAGATAATACAGTTGCGGGTGAAGTAAACTTTTAGCGTGTATAACTATGTTGTTAGTATACGACACTAAACTATCTCACCAAACTTTGCATCAAAATACGAGTTTATAAAATATCCATTCCCTCCTCGCGCTGGTAGAGAGCAAAATATTGTTTAATATTTCAATTACTTTTCGGTATATTAAGGATTAAACTATTTTCTGTGTTTACTATTTGACGAAAAGTGCAAAATGAAGACAGAGATACACATACTATAAAGATAAATAATTTATACAAATATGAAATGTTGAAGTAATAAATATAAAATAAATTTAAAACTAAACTAATTAAATTTCCGCAACGATTTAGTTTTTGATTATTTTTGTACATGAGTACAAGTAGTCTGTACCGATCATATAATGTGTGAATGTGTGGGACTAATCAAGCTTGTAGCATCACTCGCGCAGGGTGATTAGATGTGCTATCCGACCTCAAACAACCCGCCGTTCTAACTCAAACACCAATCCCTTAAGGGAACCAAGATGTTAGATTATGTTACGTCGTTAAAGGTAATTAATACTCCCTTTCGCTCGCACGCTGTCTTCGCTTTCGTAAGAATCTAATGGGACGTGCCATTACTAAGATATTTCGGGAGATATATAGATAATGGCTGAATGTAGATATATAGATAATGGCTGAATATAGATTCAGCGGATATATCTTCATCATTTTCAAATCAGAAACTCTCTCTCTCTCTCTCTCTCTGTTGAACATATAATATAATATATAATTCAATATTATAATAGCATAATACATATAATATAAATACAAAATATAATAGTATATTATATATATTTTGAAAATTATACGAAAAACGATTATTGATATTTTTTAATAGTTATTTTACAGTTATTATTTGTTTTTATAGTTTATGAAATGGTCAAGTTGGACGTTAATGTACGTTGGAAGAGCGCGAGAAATGCGATGTGTAAACTATTGTAACGTGTTTAATGCACGCGGCGGAAGGGGAGAGAGAAAAATGAGCGCTGCTCTTAATTAATGGAGCGTGTTAAACGACGCCATGTTCTATATGGATTGCTTTTGTTCACGGTTTAAATGACGGGTGATGTTAATCATCGCGACGCACATTACGGGGAGTGAATTGGCGATGCACCCTCTTAATAGGCCACGTGACAGGTGGGGAAAAGTTGCACCGAGAACAGTGACATACAAGTTATGCAACGTGTTGCGTAATCTCGAAACAGAGAGTTAACATGCTCGGAGGAACAAGTTAAGTGCATTATAATGTGAGCATCTCGCTGTTTGAGCATCATGTCATTGATAACATCAGCGATGCTTTACAGATAGTAATTGTTGTGAAATACGAAATTTATATTGTTTATTAACATGTTATCAATGTAGTAACTTTAAAAAGAAATATAATTTTATATTTTTCTTGAATTTTTATTTATATGTATGAAATTGTTGAATATTGATAACAACTTACTAGACTGACGTTTTATTTAAATTATTATTTAAATTATGTGATGTTTTATTTCTATCATTATTTAAATCATTAAACTAATGAAAATGTCACTTTTGTTAAATGTTTTTAATTAATTTATATTTAATGTCACTTTTGACTATGTTATTAAATTTCGTTAATATTTATTGAAGGTTTAATCTCACACGTTTAACTCTTTTTGACTTTTCGCATTAATTGTATATTTTAATTACATATTGTTTTATTGAGATAATATTGCAATTTTGACGATAGCAACATTTCCAGTTCTGAAACGTCAAATTCTCTTCGGACTATGTGAGTCGAACGAGATTCGATCACATTTCGATCACGTTTGGAAAGATTTTCGATGGGTCAAAGGTTTAAGTCTCAAAAGACGAGATTCGATGAGAAACACTCGCCTTCGATGAGAAAATACCGAAGTGTTAAGGGTTAATCCGGTGCCGGCCCTCCGTCACTCGCTACTTAATCCGAAATCTCTTTCCTTTGTTGTACCGAGCAAATTTCACCGCAATGCTGAATTTTGCAACTATGAAGCGATAGAACGGTCTTTCTCCTATGTGAACTAGAGTTATTTCGCATATTTCAACACAATGAAATAAATATTTACTTATTAAAAGATTGCCAAATTTTTATCTTTTATCTCATTATTGAAACTAGAATTTCAGACAGTCGAGAAATATTCAACTGATCGACTTAACATCGCGAGTCACGCACTTTATTATGACGTTAATTAATACTTTAATCCTGGACGTAATATAGTTGGCGCTTTGATTTGCGCCTTATTACAAAGTTAATCGAAGTTAAGAGATGAAAATTTCTATCAAAGAGAGTTGTTCGACAAAACGAGCAAGGTGACGTTTTGCGAGAATACGCTCATTTGGAAATATCGGGAAATATTTTGCGGGGGGTAATAATGATTAGGATAATGTATAATCGACCAAATTTTCCAATGTTTATATTAAAGCTAATTGCCAATATCCATTAATGTTATAATAATTAATGTAGATTTTTGTCATTTGTGTTCTTTTGCTAAAGATGAATTTGCTTAATCGGCTTTGTTCTGCAAATAGAACAACAGATTTATACGAATATTAAATATTTTATCGAATACTAGATATTTTCTGTTTCGAACAAGAATAAATGTATCGTCGCTGCAGCAGATGCAGTATTCTAGCGAGATTGTTGCTGTGCGACAGCGCATTCCGTGTTGCACGTTTCTTAGTCTCGACACTCTCGACAACATACCGAATACATCTTGGCGCAAGAATGTGCAAAGGAAACACAAAAGACTGTTCTCTTCGTATGTCACTTTCTCTTTCTCGTTCGCTGAAAAATACATCGATTTCTCGTAAGGTAATCTACGCAGTACATGACGTGGTTTGTCTGTCTCGTCAGTCATCAGTGTTAGAGTGAACGCTTGGTTCGATTTAAAAAATTTACAAGTGTGTTTGCATCGCGCCGTCTCACCATAACGAGAAATCTCATAGTAATAGGTTTCTCTTAAAGTCTCGGAGTAATTTCTTTAAACGTCGAGCGCTGCCTAGGAGGGGGAGTTTGCTAATGAATTTCTACCGAGTTCCTCGTCGTTGGCGCCATCGAAGTATTTACGTCACATCAAGCTGTCTCTCTTTTTTTCTTTCTCTCTTTATCTACGAACACAGCTTTCTTTCTCTTAGTTTCTTCTCTGAAATGACCAGAATAATATACTCTACAAATTATATAAGACTACGCTAAAGATATTAAAGGACACACTGAGACGAATAATATTTTCTAACGCGGAACATTATGAGATGTTGGAATTGTTTGCAGATATTATCAAAATTGTCTTTGTTTGTTTAGACATTGTAGAGGGTAAAGTTAATCCTGTATACTCTGTATCGTTAGTTTAGTTATACTTTTTTTCTCTCGTGCGACGCCGCGCGCCATATAAAAGCTTCGCTGCCGTAAACGCTTCTCTATTTGAAATGCATTGGTCGTAGGCGAGGAGCACGACGAGGAGCTGTTTGCGCTGTCAACCAACGGATAATGGATCGAGGTCACCGGACAGACTGTTGTCACGACGCGACGGTGGCAGCAGCGGCGCAGTAGCAATAGTCTGTGTGAGGGCGACCCGTAGAAAAATGACTATTACTTTGCCGAAGATCAGGTTAATAAAACGATCGGTCAATGTTGCCCGTGGCCATCCCAAGCTGCCATTTCTCTAGATACGCGGCATATCGCGATGCTCTCAGACGCCTCACCGAGAAATGATCGAGCGACATGTAATTTTAAGTCGACCATATAGGTGATTCGTAGGTTTCTAAGTAGACACTTTTGTGTCAATTCTCGAACGCTGAACAAGCAAAGATGTTTCAAATATAATTTTGCCTTTCGAATAAATTCAAGTTATTTCAGTCTATTTTTATTTCTTTTATTATTATGGTGTATATTGTGCGTGTTGTAGATTGAGTTGCCGTAGTGGAGAATCGTACAAAAAATTTTAAAATGATTTCTTGTACATTTATTATTCTTATTATTTCGCCAATTTCAATAATTATGGATGTATGGTGTACATGTTTTTTGTTTTGTCTAAATATTCTTAAAAAAATATCTGTTTTACCTGTCAGTACCTTGACATTATTTTTTTGTTATTTTCTGTAACAATGGAAAAATCGGGCATGCACCAGATCTGTCGAATTGTTAATTCCAATATACATGTCGCGCGGCATTGTCATCGCCTGACAGGAGATTCATGCTCGTCCCACCTGTTTAATATTCTGCATCTGTAAGCCGTGCGAGCAGGCTGTGCTTTTTTACAGTTCTCTCTCTCTCTCTCTCTCTCTCTCTTTCTCTCTCGCGCACCCATACGTGAAATACACGTATGAAATTTTCTATGGCGTCATAGCGCGTGGCGGAAGGAATACCGAAAGCATTTTATAAAGAACGACGACATCCCTTTTACCATTCACGCGAAAGTATAACGGAGGAGGAATATCGTTCGCGCGATGCATTCCGCAGCCTGGAGAGGCGCAACCTCTCTCAGGTAATTTGCGCCCCCGTGCACGCGCGCGATCCTGTGAAAATCTACCGAAGAAATTTATTTGCCGGTACGATGAATTTCCTTGATGCGCTTTTACATCACATCTCCTTGATGATTAAAAGATGACACGATAAATGCGCGCTAAGAACCGGCTTTAGCTTTTCTTTTAACATCACGATGTAGTGCCACATGGATCCGAAGTCATTACGCTGACCAATATTATTCGCGATCGTACGCTAAAATAATTTGCAAAATCGATTAATTTTTTTAAAAATGTGAATTAATTCCTATTTGAATTAAACTTTTGATAGAGCATACGTGTGTAAGATTGTCTAGTCGACATAATAGCGATCCGTTTATCTATTCTCTTTGGGAAATTGTTCTCCATTAAATCTCATCGATCAGCGGCTTATATCGATTGCCATTATATACCAGTGGCAAGCTTATACTGAAATTCTTTTTTCGTTTATAATTTTCTCGTCGTCTCAGGAGTTGAAGCTATAGGAAAAAGCGATGGCACTTGAGAGTTTCGCTCTTCAGCACCGACGTATGTTGAAAAACCGCATCCGAGAATATTTGGATCAATTGTCGCGACGCGGTAGTAGGTTAGCGAATAGGTGGGCTGATGGGTAGGCGGGCGAGAGCGAATTTTCTCGATGACATACTCATCGTTATTAAAAATTCTTAACGTGAGTAATCTCGGTGTCGACACTGTACGGTTCAAGCCAAAAGGAATGCGATACGTAATTTTCTCGTAATTACATTTACGGGAATCAGCAACACACTGCCGCGGTGGTTGCTTTAGGGAGAACGGCGTTCTAGGTATATTGGATCTCTCAAGTACATCCTCATCCTATCGTTGGTTTCTGCGAAACTTGAACTTTCCGTCGGAGAGCTCAAGGCGATCTCATCGAGAACGAGCACCGATCGCGGTCGATGTCATTCTCGCGTCCTTCTTCTCGTCCTCGTCTTATACTACTCTCTTTTAACCGACGAAATCCTTCCTCCTCAAAAACCTTTTTTCCGCTGCATGGCTTTTATTCAGGACTTAATCTTTTCTACAAAGATTATGGAAACGTCGCGCGCTCTACTATCGGTCACAAGAGCTTTGTAGTGTTTCAGTAATGAAGTACGTTCCCGATTAAAGAGCGCGACATGAATTCTGATAACGCAGCAATACGAGATTAGTAAAGCTAGAATCGAAAAAATTTTCTGATTAGTGGAATTTTTTATTGTAAATCAGTTAATCGATTATCGACCAATATTTCTCTTCAGCTATATCTTGTTTGTCTTTGTTCCTTCCATTATCCACTTTCTGGATTGAAGTCTGAGACTTGACATCGTGTAAATAAAGAAACTTACCATAGATAACTAGCTTTTTAACACGTTCCGTGTCACGTGGCTCACTCACGCTGAATTTTCAGACACGTATATTTATAATATAAATAATTACATAAATAATTTCTGATACCATGAGTGGATTTATAATTATGTTATATAATGCTATTGATTAAAATGAGATCTTTTTCTAATAATTTTTGTAGCTTTTTATCATTACATGTTATTTAGCAAATACAATAAATACAAATAAAAATAATCTAATTACTGATAACCCATGTGGCGTGGTCAAGTAATTTAAAATTGATGGAACGGAACGTGTTAATTGAATCTCTGCAATTTTTATTTCAATTTATTAGGTGTACAAAAAAGTTCTGAGCTTTTTTTGTAAAATTCAATCTTTATTAAAAAACAAACGAAAAAATATGGCTTGCTGCGTAACGCCAAGCTGTTCTGCAA
>Ga0157363_1007671_pt1 | contig 10227 bp, 8 predicted proteins | sample AttsexASBM1_FD_111477 | JGI IMG/M metagenome (GOLD analysis project Ga0157363, IMG submission 111477) | Fungus gardens microbial communities from leaf cutter ant in Ribeirão Preto, State of São Paulo, Brazil - Atta sexdens ASBM1 | ecosystem: Host-associated > Fungi > Mycelium > Unclassified ...
ATTATCAATATTATTAAAATGTATGTACACGGTATTCCCCGGACATTACACACATAATTTTTTATCTAATGAGCGCGTGTTCACAATCATTAACACAATCATTAACACTATCAACACGCGATTGATGCGGAATAGACCGTTTAATTATAATTTATAATTAGCCAGTTTTTAATCTTTATTTCTCAAAAACTACTGTTCGAAACGACAAATAATTTTAGCAAATTATTTTTTTCGATAACCTTTTTGCTGTAATATTTCGATTCGCAAATTAGGAACACTCTGTATATATATGTAGTGATAACTGCACTCTCGACATTGTATTCTTCAGATACTTATGATATATCAAACAATTGTGTATATCTTATTGAAAGTAATTCACAAGCTGTTATAGAATCCACGCGTGCACTCATTGCCTGCATGAGATAGATAACGTGCGGCGTCAATATTTTTTCCCTTTTCTAATAAAAAAAATGATATCGTGTGATAAATCGGCGGAGATGAAATCATAAAGGAACGTTTAATCTCGCCGGATATGTAGTATGACAGTGATATCGCCGCGTTATTGTATGTAGTTTGTATATCCAGCTAAAAGATTGCAATACTTTTTTCGGAATACAGCCTGCTTACCGGACATCCTGTATAATATCAATTTGGTTCTTACTTATGAATCTAATCATTTATCTTTAATCTGCTCAACGAGCAAGACTAAGTTCCGAAACCAATTAAAAAAAAGTGTTGCAACGTTTTAGCTGATAAGTGTATATGATTTATTCATAAAGACATATCGAATAAACGAACGAATAAAATGTAACCACTCATGAATTATATTTGCATAAACAATGAAGATTGCAATACAAATCTAAATTGATTTATGAGAGCATCAGAGGGGATTCGGGATTCTTAAAAAGATTTATTTTTTGCCGAGAAATATAAGAGAATTCAAGAAGATGGAATCTTCAAATATAAAATAGCAAAAAAATGCAGAATAAAAGCAGAATAAAAATAGACAAAATAAAAATATGTTTATAAAGAAAGTTACTTTTGCATTTTTTTAATAATCGGCACGATTTTTTCCAAACGCCTTGACATAATTTTTGCATATTATTTTGCTAATATTATTTGGTATTGAATAATTGGCTAGTAAATTTTGTCATATTTTTGTAACATAGTTTAGATTTCAAATAACTTTATTCATCAATTTTTTTCTTTAAATGTTAAGCACACTGGTGGATACACAGATGCATTGAGAAACAACGACATTCAGTGTCTTGTGATAAATAAAATGCTTTATTCTGTTTTTTATCATAAAATTCAGTATTATTGCAATTTTTGTAATTAGATAGGAATGATTTTTCTCAGCAAAACTTGTTTCTCATGAGCGATTGATTATAGAAACATGTTTCTCGGAAAGATCTTCTGTCACGATGTGTGTATCCTGGTGCGGGTATTCAAATTAAACCTCCATTTACTTTGAAATACTCCACTCAAGCACCTTTCTTAAGTCGGCGCTTCAAGTTTGCACGTATTTGACGAAGCAATTTTCAGGTACATGTTACAACCGGAGGAGAGCAATGATGATGAGTATTATTTATTGATAAATGGTTCCATTTTCGCGCCGCGACTCGATCATGTACCGATTATGTTGATGCCCGGTAAGAACTATTGCATGGAGACTGTGCCTTCGCTGGGACTTCGAACATTTGTCTGTTTTCAAGGTTTGTAATTTTTAATATTTAATAATTATTTTCTTGAAACATTCAGAGAATTTACAAAGAAATTCAGAATTATCAATGAAGATTAAATATTTTCATATGTTATAAATAAGTGATATACTTAGATAAAAATAGAAGAATTTTGATAAGATTGTTTTTCAAAGGAACTGAAATCAGACAGACAATCTTTCCATTCTTCTATTATCTTTTAGCTGTCACTACCTCTATATATTTCGTATAAAGATATTCATCAATGCTTCATTGATAATCCTTCTGAATATTTCTACGAATCCTCTGAATGTTTCAAACCAAGAAAATAATTGTTATTTGTTCGTACAATGAATTATTTATTTAAAGTTCGTATAAGTAAAAAAGTTCGTATTTACCGTCACAGAAAATTGACAATTTATTGACGTGTAATTTCTTTTATGTCTCCTCGCACTTAAGTCTTTTAATGTAAACGCAACGATTGTAGATGTTCCACCACCGACCACGGATGCACGGGTCATTATTTATGCCTGCGGGCTCCTGATCTCGGTTCCTTTTCTGATACTTACTATTGTGGCATACACAATAACGCCAAGATTGAGAGATGTCCACGGAAGAGCCCTTTGTCTCTATTGTGGCTGCTTGGCGCTGGCCTTTACCACTTTGGCCATTACGCAACTCGCAAGCGGACAATTATCGCCTCAAGCCTGCATTAGTATAGGTAAGATAATTATCAATGAGAAATGCATTTAATCATGATACTATTAAATAAAAATACATATAATATATGTATAGTGTACAATTTTAGAAAATTATGATTTATGATCAAAAATAAAAATTTTCAATTTTTTTTTAAATAATAAGTCAGGAAAATCGATGAAAAATGTTCAACTCAAATAATATTTTTTTTAAATTACACTATCTGAACGTTTAATTGAATTTAACTTCTCAATCGAGTTGTTGTTACAAAAATATCGTTATAGAAATTTGAAGATAGACAATAAGTTGTAACTGATACTCTTCAAGCTTGTACATTTCGAATATTGGACTTTGGACTGTTACTTTTACTGACAATGAGTGAGTGATATAATTTCGGCGATGTCGTGTAGAACAGGAGGTTCGCTTTAGGAAGTATGACGACACACGAATGACAAGCAGATTGATTGAGAGACTGTGATCAGCATTGTTTTCAGCATTCGTCATCCAATTCTCGTTCGTGGCCTGCTTCTTCTGGCTGAACGTGATGTGCATCGAAACATGGGCATTGGTACATCACCATGTGAATCAGCGCTCGTACAGGAGAATCCAGCCTAAAATGCTGTTCTTCTATTACTCGATATGGGCGTGGGGCTTTCCAGCGGGCCTCATTCTCGTCTCGATGTTGATGGATCTCAGTCCTACAATACCTATGACCTACGTTAAGCCCGCTTTTGGTAGCGAGAGCTGCTGGTTCAAATGTAAGTTTCTCGATCCATTTATAGGACTTGTAATTACATCTCATTGCCATCGAATACGTATACCTAAGAAACTTCTTTGGTATTCTCCGTCTGCAATTCTATTTTTATTCTCTCCATCTACAATCTGAGTCTTTTTTGTCTAGCCCGAATTTTTTTTATAGTTTTAGACTTTCAAAACATGTGGAAAAATTCAGAGTTACTTTTAAAGAATTACTTTTTCTATTACATTACCAAATAGATTCTTAACTTAAATGTTAAGACCTTCATTTAATAAAAATTGAAATTTTAGTAAAAATGAGAAAAAAATAGAAATATGTATAACTTAGCAATAAAGAAATCGGATTCAGTCCTTTATTTCGAAGAAACTTCTTGTGCCAAAAAAACCTAAATTGAAGACGGAAAGTTAAATATATTTTCCCACAGTTAGATAAAATAAATACGATTCAATCTAATCATTATGATCCTAACAATTCCTATATTTTATAATGTAAAATTATCAAACGTTTTGTTTTTAATATCTGTCGTTTTGCTTATTATCTTCATTCACTATCAGAAGAAATGGAAATATTAATTATTACTCTTTTTATAGCCGATGCGGAAGCCCTGCCGTATTTCTATGTACCAGTCGGTATTCTTCTGTTAGTGAACATGATTCTCTTCATAATCACTGCCATCAAAATCAACCGGTATCAGCAAGTACTCGCGCTGAGACGCTTGGCGAGGAATCACCATTCCGATCGGGAGGATCAAAGACTCTTCCGCAGACTTAAGCGAGTCTTCATCGTTTGCCTTGTACTCTTCTTTTTGATGGGTCTCAATTGGATGATGGAATTAATTTCTTGGGGAGTTGGCGGTGATCCTTTCGATTGGACGGCGTTCGATTTGGTGAACGCACTTCAGGGTGTCCTCGTCTTCGGTCTGTTCGTTCTGAGAAGGCCTATCAGAGACTTCGTTTGGCATAGAATACAGAAAATACGAGGAATAAACACCACGGAATTAAACGTCGGAAGCATGGACCTGGCGCTATTACCCGTAATAAACGGCGATATCCCAGAGAGATCGTATAATTCTTAGAAAAAAACTAATCTTTTTCTAAGCGTGATAAGATGATGCATTTAATGCAGGCTGAAGTGATATCGACTGTAAACTTAATGCGATCGATAAACCGATAAACCAATGGACCGACAAAAGGTAGGAGCCGAGATATATGGTCTCACGTCAATGAGATGAAAGTTATTTTAATTTCGCTGTGTGCAATAGCAAAACGGAGCGACCTTCTCGAACGGTTGACGCTCATGAAGAGATATAAAATATCTTATTGGTGTGATTTCGTTGCAAATCACTCGAAAAACTCACTCAAGTTAACTAGCCTGCGAATTCCAAGGAACTTTCGCCTAAAGGAGATTATTTATAAATATTTAATTGAATTTTTATAAGTAATAGTTTCTAGTCTTTTTTTTTGCAATAATCTAATTGTAAATATTAATGCGCATGTCGAGGCGTTTTAATTTCGAGTAAAATGCATAGGAAACAAAGGAAACATACGACGTGACTTTGCGCGTGTTGAATTACAAGTATTTCGCGACGTTATGTGAAAATCTTTTTCTGCAAGGTAATATATTACGTAAAACGCATTATTCGTTTTCCACCTCCGCAAAATATAGTACATATTGCGATGTTATTGCGCTAATTATACATCTATGGAAACAAACAACGGATAGACCTCGCTCAAGGATCTCAAATGATAAGAATGTAATCTGTGCAATTAAATATGTGTGAGAACCGGCTGTATTCCTAAATTGATGTTTCATTAAGTGCGATTAAATGATTATACATCGCATTATTAATCATGGTAGTTAACGATAATATACTTGTAGTTCTTCAATTCACGCCGCAAGTCGATGTTCACATCAATAATGTTACCATACCTTGTGTACTTATACATTATATTGTTTATTGTTGAACGAAACAATAATGCGACAATAATATTATTGTGCGAAGCATATGTTTCTATCATGAATCCGGTATAACACGTTATGTTAATACATTACAAATAAATTAAACAAAAGTGCAACATAGTATAATAGAATATTGAATAGAATACGTCAAAACGTGTTTATACATCAATTATAAATTCATCGAAAATACATCAATACGTTGCGTATCGCAGTATATTCGGAGGGGGAGAGAAAGGAATTGGGGGTGAAAAACAAGTTTTGCATAATATTGTTATCGAATCATATTGTTGTTCCGTATGTAGCTAGCACATTATTTATTGTCTTACTAGACATTATAATTTATTAAAGAAATTGTGCATAGAATAGAACGACGAGGCAAATCAGTCAAAATAAATAACAAACATTAATATCCTTTATTCTTGCGTTTCCTTTGAAATAGTGTACATTTGTTCGTTTAATTTGTTCTCACAGCGCACTATATATAACAAACAATGCGTGAATTTGTATAGTGCAAACATACCTTGCCACAATTAAATTTGCTAAATTATGCTAAGAAAATAGTCATGATATACAACGTGAGCGCACGCATATCATTAACACACGCGTACCATGTAATCCATTAACACTCAGGAGGCAGAAAAAAATAATTATACCTACAGGTATAGCCTACCTCTAACAACAAGTTAATGAATCGCGAAAGATCTTACGTGCAGAAAAAACGTGACGGTGCACTCACTGAAAGCTCTAAAGCGGACGATTAAATACGCCGCGACGCACCCTGAGAGCGCCAAAAACCAGGTACCAAAAGTAACAACTAACTTCTATATGAAACATCGTTTCGTGATATATTTAATTTGTAAACTTACTATACCATACCAAAAGCACCCTTTGATTAAAGGCCATATTTCTTGATTCATTTAATTTTCCTACTCACACAACTTAGAGTAGTGAACCTATTTCACCCTTAAAACATTTAAAAAAAAAATCATAATAAGATAATAATAATTAAATAAAATATTTCCGTCTATCTAGAAAATTGCATAAAGCTTGGTATTTAATCTCTTGACAATACAATTACCGATCATGCGTAAGCTCTTTTTAAGTGAATTTTTTTTAAGTAAATTGATTCTTTGCTATAAAATTTATGTAGATTGTTCGACTGATCTATGAGGACCCGAAAATTCCGGACTCACTCCTAAAACTTCCATAAGATAGCCTCGTTGAGCTACATACACCAAACAGTACATTTCTGACAGACGAAGCGCCGAATCATTGTACGATATTCGTTCCGTGTTCGCGTGAGGTTCGTCAGAAATTGATATTGGTTTACCTGGATATTAGATAATTATTAGAAGAATGAATAGCAATACTAAATAGCAACAATAACATAAAATAACAGCAGGATGTGTAATGGAATAAGAAACTTACCACGACTAACGTATTCATAAATGATGTAATCATCTAGACTGGAGAATTCGTTAGGAAAGAGACCTATCCAGTCCCCATTGCTTGGGATAAAATCTCTTTGTAGTTTGTAAGAGATAAAATTTTCCTCCACGATACAGTCTTGGAATTCCACAATATTTTCTTCTACATTAGGTCTGACCTAAAAAAAGGTTTTATCATTCACATTTAGCAATAAACAGAAATGTATAGCAAGGTTATATTTTTACCACGATATCAAATTCTCCAGTTACAGGTTTATGATCTGAGACACTGTAATCAGGATGACTCTTGTAAGTATGCTGCTCAGTGTGAATTTCTATATCGTCATATATATCTGCTGCATTTACTTTGTATAAAATCCTATCGGTCCAAGATGGTCTACGCCTACATGAGAAATAATCATAAACATATCAAAATAGCATTATATAAAACATATCGAAATATTTAAAAGAAATATAAATTTATAAATTTTTCTTATATTTAATCAGTATAATTTACTTGAGATCAAATTCTTGAGACTCAAACTCGTATTTGTAGGTAGGCGGGAATGTAATGCTACTTTCATTCAGTTCAGCAAAAGCTTGTTGCTCCTTCATTACCATCATCAACTGATCTCTTTCGAGAAGTTCCTTCAATTGCTTCTTTTTCACCAATAAATCTATATCAGTGGCAGTTAATTCCTCTCCGTTGAGCCGAAAATTTAAGTCACCAATCCAAAATATATAGCTAATAGAAGATACGTATATTACTACTGAGGATGTAGTTAACTTTGTTTAAATGATATAATCCTATTTCATATAAAAATATTCATACTCATGATATAATATTCTCGATGTAAACGGAGCAGTGAAAGTGTGATCTGTCACGATAGTATTATAATCTGATATTCTATCAGCTAGCAAATGATCATGAGGAGTCAAATGTGTGTTCACCACGCAAATGCTGACTCCATAGGTATTCATTCTTATGCTCACTGCACCTTTATTTCCCTAAAAACAAGCAAGATAAACAGATTATTAGTAGAACAGCAATTATTACATGCATGCATCCGTTTTTTATCATACGACTTTTTTATCATACAAATTTTTCAAACTGATTAATGGCTGCAAGACAGAGGATCTCTTTGTCTTATAGTCACTCAACAGGCTTAAAAAATTTGTCGTACAACGAAAAACAGATGCATATAATATTGGCCTTATACTGTCTTCTTACCCATATGCCACCAAAACCTGTCTTAGTATATTGAGTTTCTATCAATTTTAAGTGTGTCAAGTGTTTCCTTAGGCAAAAAACATTCAAAACAAGACCCTGCAATCGTTGCGAACGTACTTTTACATAATCATACTTCTTCAACACATCTCTGTAACAAGTCAGAGTATAATTTTCATATCTTAAATATACATAGTGAATAATTATATTCCTGATATAAAGAGTTGTATCATCAGACTTACCTAAAGGCTTTAGTCCATGGATCCTCAAATAGTATATAATCTAATATTAAATTTTGTGGTTGTGATTTAACTTCCTGTAAACTGAAAGAACACACACTTTATCATTGAATCTGATCCAGAGAGATCCACGTTCTGGACATACCCGATGAAATATAAATCCGGCCACACCAACTTTGATTTGTCGCAAAGTGTAATACCCAGAAGTTGATGAAGATTCTCTCTGGGATCCGGGAACTTCGTAGCCACATTGTACGTGACGAAGTAAATTCTATAAGGCATTAAAAGGAACATTATTAAGAAATAAATTGTGTCTCTGCGAGATATAACCTATGGTAGCAGAAACATGTAACAGATCTAGTTACTCCTTACCTTAGCCGTTCCTCTGGACATGCCATTTCGGAGGTTCTCGATGACATAGGAGAGAAGGGAATTTTATGAGGAATTTATGTAATTCGCGTAGATAGAAATGGATTCACGTCGCGGTAACTCCGCACAACGCTGGAGATCGCCAGGTCATCGCCAGGTTAGGAACTCGCGCGCATCGCGTTCTTATTCTTTGTACTTTCACCCGCGGCTATGTCGGCCGCGAGGATACCGTCGCACCACCAGCGAGGCTTGTCGCGTTCGTTGCGTACGCTGTCTCGAGCAACATCTGGTCATGCGATTCGATACGAGTGCGTCGTTTACGGAGCCATATTGTTGACAAGTGCAGAGGGAAGATAGCTCCCCTCCCCTCCTCTCCCCCCTTCCTTATTTTTCCCCACTATGATCGTTGTTCACGTGACATCTGTCATTATACGACTGCAGCTGCAACTACCTTGACCGATCGCGATCGAATATACAGTTGGTCTTATACGTAGTTTACGATTTTCCTTCGTCATCAACGCGATCTCTGACCTCCTTGCCGAAGAGATAGGAAATCCGGTTAGCACCATGTCAATTAATAATAATCCAATCTAGGATGATTCTTCATCAATCAAACGGTGCTTTCCAGTAAGAGACACAGTGTGAGAAATTATATTTATAAGAAATTGATCAATTTACAAGAAATTTACCAATCATAGTTGAATATGAGGAGAATGAAGTTGATTATTCTTCTCACTTTGATTGTAAATAGCCAATTTTTTTATTATAACTTATGGCATAAGTTAACAGTTTATTTACGCTTTACGGCAAGTATAAATGAACCTTAATTAGTTAGTGATCATTTCATCTATGTTCATCGACAAAAAATAAAGATGTAATGATTGATTACCACTTTGTTACACTGTGTCATCTGTGTTTGTTACTGGAAAGTAGCCAGACTTCGATTTAATTCAATTGGCGATTAACTTGTCAAGTACAGAAGGCCCCAATATAAGATTAACTTTCATCTCGGTTTCACTTAGTTCCGATTCCACCAATAATGTAAGATTAACCTCGGTTCAACTTACGCTTTATCTTTTTTTAATTCTTAGAACTGAAAAAGAAAGATGAAGAGTAAGAACTGAATTTGAAGTTAATTTACATACATTGTTAAAAATAGGCATTATTGTGTGTCTACCTTTTTCTAGTTCTTAGAAAAAGATAAAGAATAAATTGAACCAAGATTAAAGTGGTGGAACTGGAATAAAACTGGTACATTACATTTTTCAAGTCTATTAATTGATTTGGATAAGGAAGAGAAATTCGAGAACGATCTTTCTTCTTTCCAATTAATACTTGAGAAATTTGTCGTACGATAAATATAATTTTAATATTAACTTAATTAATATCTGTTTTTGTGTATAGAGTTATTAATTTCTTGTCGCTCGATTCGTAGAAGAAAATATTATAATTTTTGTTTATTTCTACTAATTGTAGATAAATTACTTGATTTAACTTACTTTTTCTAGTTTTAAACATTAGAAAAAGATAATGAATAAATTAATTTTCCATATACAATCTTTCTTGGCATAAGTGAAATTTTATTCTCAAATTTCATCCTTAATTTTGTCCAATTTCAATTTTTATTAAATAAAAAGTTTAATATTGGAGTTAAAAGATATTTGGTAATGTAATAGAGTTGTTGAAAAGTATAATCTCGAATTTTTTTTTTAAATAGTAAAAAAACTTGGTCTGGACAAAAAATTCAGATTGCAGACAGAAATTAAATCGAGATTACAATTAATTTATGATTGATAGAAATGGAAGTTTGTTGGTTGAATTAATCGCCGTTTAAGTTAGTCGAAGTTTG
>Ga0157363_1007672_pt1 | contig 10227 bp, 8 predicted proteins | sample AttsexASBM1_FD_111477 | JGI IMG/M metagenome (GOLD analysis project Ga0157363, IMG submission 111477) | Fungus gardens microbial communities from leaf cutter ant in Ribeirão Preto, State of São Paulo, Brazil - Atta sexdens ASBM1 | ecosystem: Host-associated > Fungi > Mycelium > Unclassified ...
CGTGGGAGCCGAACAGAATGAAGAGGCCGCGGTGCTGGGACTCGTCATCCGCAGCCTGATGGCCACTGAAGGCAAGGTCAGCAATAAGGCAATTATTCTCAGCCTGGTTGGCGCGCAGGAATCAACGCACGACGCTCAGCAGGCCGACTTACTGCGAAGGACGCTCGAAATTGTCGCTGGCCATACACCTGAAGACGCATGATCTGGTATATCAACGCTTAACCAGAACTGAACGATTAGCCGCGCTAAAATTAGCAATTATGTATTCCTCTATTTTTTATGGCCATTCCAAAATGGCCGTAGAGAATAGAGGAATGTTTTTAGCCACGGTTAATCTTCCACTCGGATCCGGTTTGCTGAATTCTTCCCCTACTTACAGTCATAAAATGCCTTCATTCTTGTCCGCAGGGCTGAAATACATTATCCCACAAGGCAACAGACTGAATCTAATGCTATATTTTCCCAACTGAAATGTTTCAGGCAAAGCGTGAAAAGGTCAGCAGTAAAGCAATTGGCCGCATGCTATTCCCTGCGAAGGATCGTTGGCCGCCACCCTTCGCAGTTAACCAGCAGCCGGAGGGCTTATGAAAAACCAACTGCTCAGCTATGACGATGTGTTCAGGATGGTGCGCCAGCACTGTCTGCTGAGATTTCCGCAGCAGGCTGACTGCCATCCTCAGATAACGGTTAATGGTTACCTGAAATCAGCGGGTTCGTCGCTGCATGCCCCGGCTCCCGGTCTGAACTTCAGCCATCGCACTGACGACGTTATCTCTGATTTCGACAGGTTTATAATCGGGGATCAGAACAGGGAAGCCCTGTTTGCGGACATTACCGACATGGTGCGATGGATGGCGGATAACGGTTACCTGCAGTCAGGCGGGGAAGAAGATGCAACGTATTACCCTTCGGATAAGCTATTGCGATCACCCTCGCTTATCTTCTGAATAATACCTTTGCAATATGGCATAAAAAAACCGGGCCTTGCGAGTGCCCGGTTTGCAAAAACGATTGCCAAAATGAAGCCATTCGGAGATTGGTAGCTTTTACAGGCAGGTATCCTGTATTTATGATGATAGGTTAACCCTGCGGAAAAGCATGCGAAGCGGCTGGAGACCCAATGCGCCGCGCATCACAGCCAGAACTGTGCGGTTGGTGAGGGTAGGGTGAGAGCGAACATCAGATATGACGAAACCGTTTTACGCTATCAGAGCGATGCGGGAAAGATAACTCAGGTCCGTTTCACCACCTGCTTTCAGATGCATTATTTCCCCTCAATGGTTATAGCGACGAAGAGCTAATCAAATCATAAACCCGGCTATTGCGGAATATTACTGCACCGTACGGCTTAGCCGCACGGGAATGAACAATGAATGCAACGCTGACCTTAACCGTCAGGTCGTTGTCGCAGCTTCAGCTGTGTTCTCACCAAAATGTTCACGCATGTGTGTTTCGATCTCTTCGAGCGTCTTTCCACGCGTCTCAGGCAACATAACCGCAACAAACACCAGCGATACCACATTGATTGCAGCAAAGATGAAGAACGCATTATTACCCACCAGCGAAAGTAATGGCGGAAACGCCAGCGCAACAGTAGCTTTGCATATCCACTGAAACGCCACCGCTGACCCCGTTAGCACGCCACGAACTTTCATCGGGAAAAGTTCAGACATGAGTAGCCAGTACACGGGAGAAATGCACATCTGCATTAAGAAAAGGAAGACCAGGATACAGCCCAGCGCCAGCAAGCTTTGAACAAGGCTATGCGGCATCAGCACCAGAACAGCCCCTAGCGCCAGTTGCTTTCCAATCACGACTGACAGGCCTGTTATCAGCATCGGACGGCGGCCGAAGTGGCTGATTGCTTTGATGCCTGCGAACGTCGCCATCACGGATACCACACCGTTTCCTATTGTTGCTGCAATCGATGCGCTGGTGCCAAGCCCCGTACTTTTTAAGAATGATTGGCGTGTAATACATGAAGGCATTCACGCGAAAGCTATGAGTATAGTCAGATATTGCAAAATGGGAGCTTGCTCACAGTATCTTCGGTGCACTTACCACGCTCAGCGCATGCTTTTTTTATAAAACCGCGCATCGGTTTGGTAAGTAAAACCCCGGATAAATACCGTATCTTTTTTTACTCTTAATTGCTTTTAATACCTCACCAATATTGATTGATATTTACCCACCCATTTAATCGCTCCGCTTAAATATGAAAATTATTTTCCATGAGCTGCGTGACAAATATCACATTTTTGCCAGGCTTAATTAACTCACCAAAAAGGAGATACAGATGAACTCATTTACTAATAAAACGCTCATCACACAGGAATATCCGAAGCCGCCGTTTAAAAAACAGCATCAGTCTGTTCCTGGCCTGGCGAGTAAAATGGAACCACGCCCCGACCACGGTGAAACCAGTTACCGGGGGACAGGACGCCTTACTGGACGTAAAGCCCTGATTACAGGCGGGGATTCCGGCATTGGTCGTGCCGTTGCTATCGCTTATGCGCGTGAAGGTGCCGATGTCGCGATTAATTATCTGCCGGATGAAGAACAGGATGCCGCAGAAGTCGTAAAACTAATCGAAGCCGAAGGACGAAAAGCCGTTGCTATCCCAGGCGATATTCGTTCGGAAGAATTTTGTCAGAAACTGGTTAACGAAGCTGCCAGCCAATTAGATGGTCTTGATATTCTGGTTAATAATGCCGGGCGTCAGCAGTTTAACGAATCCATTCGTACGCTCTCTACGGAAGATTTTGACGCCACATTTAAGACCAATGTTTATGCGATGTTCTGGATAACCAAAGCGGCTCTGGAATACCTGCCGGCAGGTTCATCCATCATTAATACCACATCAGTACAGGCCTATGATCCGAGCGCCATTTTACTGGATTACGCTCAGACAAAAGCGTCAATAGCGGCTTTCACCAAAGCCCTCGCGAAACAGCTGGGTGAACAGCAAATTCGCGTTAATGCCGTCGCTCCGGGCCCATACTGGACGCCTCTCCAGATATGCGGGGGGCAACCGCAGGAAAAAGTTGAGCAGTTCGGTGCCACCGCACCGCTGGGCCGCCCCGGCCAGCCGGCAGAAATCGCACCTCTCTATGTCACCTTCGCTGAAACCACTAACAGCTTTACCTCCGGCCAGGTCTGGTGCTCCGATGGCGGCACCGGCACGGTCTGAATATCAGCAGGATTTTTTGAAGAACGTGGCCGCAAGCGGCCACGTTGTCGTCTCAGCATACAGGGATGAGCCATGAATAATCAGGTACTACGATCGCCGATGCGCGAGGATGGATTTGCCCGTCTTGGGGACTACGCGGCCATTGGTGAAGGTCGCTCTGTGGCACTTATTGCCCCGGATGGCGCTATTGACTGGTGGTGCGCGCCAAACCTTGATTCACCGCCCTTATTTGACCGCATGCTGGATCCGGAAATTGGCGGTTTTTTCCAGATAGAACCCTCAGATGACTACCGTACAGAACGGGCTTACCGCCCTGACAGCAACGTACTGGAAACACGGTTTATCACACAGAATGGTAGCGTACTCATCACAGAGTCGATTAACAGCACGCTGGCCGGTCGTCTTCCCTGGAGCGAACTGGCAAGACGTATTGAAGGGATCGAAGGCGAAGTTGCACTGAGCCTGATATTACGCTTTGGCACCGTGGCCGAGACCCGCTCTCCGTGGCGGGACAACACCGAACAGGGAGACGTTTATCATCTTGCAGATCTGATGGCCATGCTGCATACGACTGACGACTGGCGGATAACAGAGCGCGGCGATGGAGTGATCCGCGCAACGCTTCGCACCCGACCTGAAAGTCACTCGCTGGTTGCCCTGCTGGTGACGGAGCGCGAGCCGCTGGCTGTGCCTGATTTGCAAGCCATTGATGCCCGTATTGAAACCAGCCACACGGCGTGGCGCGACTGGACGCACAGCCTGAGCTACGCAGGCCGCTATGCGGATCACGTGAGGCGCTCTGCGCTGTCACTCAAATTTCTATGGTATTCGCCAACCGGCGCGCTGGCCGCGGCGGCGACCACCTCACTGCCCGAGGGCATTGGCGGCGAGAAGAATTACGACTATCGCTACGCATGGGTGCGTGACGCCTGCCTGATTATTAAATCGTTCGTTTTCCTGGGCGCGCTGGAGGACTGTAAAGCCGCATTTTCCTGGTTATCGAAAACCATCATACGACACGGTACCAGGCTTAGTGCCTGCTACACCCTGGAAGGCGGAGAGGTGCCTGCAGAAAGTTATCCAGCCTTGCGGGGTTATCAGCATTCTCTTCCTGTCCGTATCGGCAATAACGCACGTGACCAGGTTCAGCTGAGCATGTACGGCGACATGCTGGCCACCGCAGAACTCTTCATCCGTGCAGGCCACATTCTGGACCTTGAAACATCTCGCATGCTGGGAGAGCTGGCGAACTACTGTGCCGATCAGTGGCGTCAGAAAGACAGCGGGATCTGGGAGTTGCCGGATGAACAGCATTATACCCATTCAAAAATGGCCTGCTGGCTGGCGCTCGATAGCGCAGTTTCACTGGCACAGGCAAAGCACATTGAACCTACCTGGATGCAGCGCTGGGAGCGGGAGCGTGACCGCATAAGCGAATGGATTGAGGAACATTGCTGGTCAGAAGAAAAGCAGGCTTATCTATTCTATCCCCACAGTGACGGTCGGCTAGACGCTGCTCTGACACTGGTACACCACTATGGCAACACGGTTAACCCGGAACGCATGCGCGCCACTTATCGTGCCATCCGCGAGGATTTAGGCCACGGCAGCGCGATGCTTTATCGCTACAGCGGTGCCGAAAAGGAGGAAAGCACGTTTATTGCCTGCTCTTTCTGGATGGTCGAAGCGCTGGCAGCAATGGGTGAAGCGCAGTCAGCCGAAAAAGCGATGGAAGAGATTCTGGATAAGCTTTGCCAACGCGGTAACGTCGAAACCTTCAATGAAATGTTTGATGTCCGCAGCGGCGAGTGGCGCGGAAACATGCCACAGGGGTTGAGCCACCTGGCTCTCATCTGTGCGGCGCAGGCGCTGACCGATCACGCTTAAACCTCAACCGTTTTTTTTGAGGGCAGGGTGCCAGCTTTACAGATAAAGCCCGGCTGGCCCTCTTACATCACTTTAAAAAGGATATAACCGATGATCCGAGGAATTGAACACATTGGCATTACCGTTTCTGATTTAAAGCAGGCAGAACATTTCTTCATCGGCGCGCTGGATGCATCTGTGCTCTACCGTATCGTTCCGCCCGCTGATGCCGAAAAGTTTATTCCGGGCAAGAAAATGGCTCCTCTAAATGGCTTCCCTGCGGAACTCAGGTTAACCGGCCTCTCCATGCTTCGGCTGAAGAATGGGTGCAACGTTGAGTTATTTCAGACAGAGCCTTCCGCGAAAGATCACTCCGCTCATCCAGGCTTGCCGGGAATTAACCACTTCTCACTGTATGTGGATGACATTCACCAGGCAGCGGAAAGAATGCGGGCGCATGGCGCTGAAATGCTTGAAGGCCCTTCCGACTGCTTTGCTCAGGAGGAGGGGGCAGGCAACCAGACGTGGTTCGGCATGACGCCTTTTGGCGTCCTCATTGAGCTCATCACACTTCCTTCAGGCATCCGGTACGACGCAGAAGCCACTCAGCAGCGCTGGATACCAGAAGCCTGAATCTTTTAACCGGAGACCAGATGATGCAGAGACGTGAATTTATCGCGGGCGGACTCGCAACGATGTGCCTGTCGCGGGCAGCTTTTGCTGTGGCAGAGTCGATGGTTAACCCGCAACTCCAGGTTGCCGCAACCTCTCCCTGGCTTGCCAATGGCATTGCTGTCTCAGCCGGTGGCGTCATGTTCCTCAACTTCCCCCGCTTTAAAGGGCATGAGACGTCGCCGGCCCTGGCGCGCGTGACCCAATCCGGACTGGCATCCTTCCCGGGTAACCAATGGAATGAATGGAAGCCGGGTGACAAAGGTCTCAACAGCCTTGTCAACGTCAATGCCTGCCATCACTTCGGTGACGGCCTGCTGTGGGCTGTCGATCAGGGTGCCCCTCAGGGTGAGAAACCGCCAAAGGGAGCAGCAAAACTCGTCGCATTCGACATCGCAACAGGCGAAGCAGTTTCAGTTATCCGTTTTGATGAGAAAGCTTTACCGGCGGGTGGTGCGCCTAACGACCTGCGCATACAGGGTAACTCCGTATATGTAACTGATTCCGGGCTTGGCGGCATCATCATTCACGACCTTGATACCGGAGAAACGATAAGGAGGCTCTCCGAAAGTGCTTTGCTGCGTAAACCTGATGGGCTCGATCAGAAAGGCTTCAGGGGCAGAATTCTTGAGGATAAAAACGGAAAACGACCCACCGTCCACAGTGACGTCATTGAGGTCAGCCCTGACGGCAAATGGTTCTACTATGCGACCCCCACCGGTCCTCTTTATCGTATACGCACGGAATCATTAAAAGATCGCCGGTTGAGCGATGAAGCGCTGGAGGGACACATTGAAAAAGTAGCGGATATTCCGTCTGTAGGTGGATCCGCTATCGATGCGGCAGGAAATATTTATCTTTCCAATGTGGAGAAACGCTCTGTCGATAAACTTCAGCCTGACGGTACGCTGAAGACGCTAATTCAGGATGAGAGGCTCATAACGCCTGACGCTCTCGTTATCTCAGGCGGCTGGATCTATGTACCCGCACCTCAGATTGAGTATCTGGCTGATAACAATAAGGGTAAAGATGAAACGCATGGCCCCTGGTCAGTTTACCGCTTCCCCTTCAGCACTTAAGAAAATAGTTTTTAACTCCAATCAATGCGGTGCATGACGAAGCGAAAAGGCAAGGCAGACAAATTGCAGGGATAGAGCGAAATTCGCCCACTGAAGAGCAGCCATAAAGGGCAATGCTACGGGTATCAGGCTTTACGCGGCCCGACTGAATTTATCTCAGGAAAATTCCGAGAATGTGATGAGTGGCAGGAAAAATACCCTTCATGATCCATACTTATTAGCATTAAGTTCTGAACAGGGATTGCCAGGCGGCAGCCCGTGAATTAACGAAGGAGATCGACATGAACGAAGATCGCATCAGCGGTAACTGGAAGCAGTTCAAAGGCAAAGTGAAAGAACAGTGGGGCAAGCTCACCGACGACGATATGGATGTCGCGGAAGGGAAACGCGATCAGCTTGTAGGTCGTATCCAGGAACGTTACGGTTACGGCAAGGAGCAGGCTGAAAAAGAGCTGAAAGACTGGGAAGATTCCAACCACTATAAGTGGTAGCCATTAAGAATCATCCATGAACCGGCCCCGTGCCGGTTTTTTTTCATTTGAAGGCATAAGGACATGTTATATGGGCCAGATTGTGTCTAATCCGCATGCAACCGCTTCAAACTATTAATCGGGTGCCTTCGGAACTGCTCAGCATTCTACAGTCGACTATGCATGGTAACTGAAAAGCCCTGCAATATTCAGATTCAGAGGGAAGCGTCCCGCAGGACGCCGACGCAACGGATTATTGCAGTTAAATTTTTTTCAGGCCCCGGCGCCGATGGTGTCTGAAGATCTGTCCTGGTGCCGTCAATCTTTTTCACCTTAAAGACAGTAATTTCAAAGGGGGATTCTTAAAATTGCCTTGCGAGATGCCACTTTAGACTTAAGGTAGCGATTTTTTTCTGGAATAATCTATAGTTATCGCCGGGTGTAACCCAATCTCTTGGAAACTTGAATTTTACCCGGCACTCAATCTGCCGGGTTTTTTTAACTCTCTTTAGAAACCTTTTTTCAGCCACCATAAAACTGATACGAACCCGTTCGTTTCGCTTTCGCCTGATACATCGCTCTGTCAGCGTTATCAAATAGCTGATCGACGGATACTGATCCGAAGCCTGCAAGGCTTATACCTATGGATGCCCCGATACGCACTTCCATTTTATGGATAACGAATGGCTCCTGAATGCTGTCAATAAGACGCTGTGCGATCAATGAAGCCGCCTCACGATTAAGGCATTTAGCGGCTATGACGAACTCATCTCCACCCAGGCGCGCCACTGAATCCCCCGGGCGCATGCAGTGTTTTAATCGCTCACTCACCTGCTGCAGCAAAACGTCACCCGCCGCGTGCCCCAGGGTATCGTTAACGGGTTTGAATCCATTAAGATCGATAAAAAGAACTGTTGTGAAAGTGAGATCTTCTCCCTCAGACAGCATCCCTCTGACTTTATCGTAAACCCAGGCCCGGTTAGGCAAGCCGGTCAACGTGTCCCGGGTAGCAAGTTTCTCAAGCCTTCTCATTTTTTCCTTGTCACGCGTGATATCGCGTGAGACAAGCACGGCTCCGATATTATCGCCAGTAGAGGGATCGGTTACCCCACAGGCCTTTGTACCAAGCGTAATGTAGTGGCCGTCCCTGTGCCTTTTGCGGACCTCTACGACGTCCGGCAGCACGCCACCCTCAAATAGATGCATTAACGCATCTCCGGCAGATACGCGGTCGTCAGGATGGAGGAAATCCACCACACGCTGGCCAACGATGTCGTCCACTGACCATCCGATCATTTCACTGTATGACGGCGAAATCGATACGTACCTGCCGTCCCTGTCACAATGCGCGATTAAGTCGGTGCTGTTTTCAATCAACAACCGGTATTCGGTCGCCGTGCGCAGAGCATCCTCAAGTGCTTTACGCTGACCGGTTACATCAATGATATATCGCGCTCAACATGGCGCGTCAGGCTGGAACCCTCAATCCCGCTGCGCAGGAAACACTCTTCTTATGTAGATGGCTGGCAACAGCGGAAAAGTAGACGAAGGAGACGGGATTTTCGCCACAAATTTTGATGATGGAGAAGGATAAATAGAAGGCTAACTAATTTGATTATCGGTGGTAGGCAAAAATGTAAACCATCTCACTGAGCATTTTAAAATAAGTCAAGACGCTGACCTGCCAGTTATTTAATTTCATACTCATCTTTTAACGGTTTGGCTTTGGAGCAGTTCGCGTCATTTTCCACTTGATTCCAGATTTCATGTTGAATAAGAATTCGTTTTTGACTGTCATTCTCCGCTTCCAGTTTTCTACACAGGGCCTGAACTTCCACTCCGATTCTGATATGTTTATTCAAAATGCTGTCATGGTTTTATCTGGGATCACTTGTTGTTAAATCTTCCCGTTAAGTGCTCCCGTGTCCAGTCGCTTTTATTCACCATCGCTGTGCCCTCATTTTTACCCTACCACTATGTTCTTCTAAGTTTAATAATTCTTGATAAAACGACAAGCGTAAGCGCGAAAAAATGAACAAATATCCTGCGAATCCACCCGCGCAAGATAGATTATTCGCGCAGCGCTATAAGCTAAGACCTTTAGCTCGCACTTTACATAACGAACCCGAGTTCGACTAAATTAAAGCGAACCGACTAATGTGGAACGTTTATAAATTCAGAATGAAATGTTAAAGTCAGTAGCACGCATTACATATAACTACCGAGTTCACCTCAGGTAATTATGGTACTAAGATTATAATAGTGAGGAATATAATCCAGGCCATTATCACGCTTCGTATAACCAACCTAAAAACCCTGATGCTAATTAATCCGTGAAATTAACGCCTCGCTTTTACTTCATTAAGCCAAACGGCGAGGTTGTATAAATCACCATTCAAATCAGCTAATTAATTTAAATACCAGGCATAATTCACATAAAAATGCGATATTTCAAAATTCGCCCTATACTTTCAGTGCGCAATGAACTTTATTTAAAAACCACTTAAAAAATAAGCGCAGCGTATATTTTGAATCATTCCTGATTTGTTCTTTTTTTTACGACCATTTCGAATTAAGCAGTCCGAAATAATCTGCATTCCTTTTGCATACCAATCTATGTTTTAGTTTTCCCGGGGGACTCATGACGCCATTCCAAAGTTTTTGGCAGGGAGGATTTGAAGGGGCAGATCATATCAATCCTCACGGATTACGACTTTCCATGAATGAGGCAAACGCCCATATCAGCCGATGCAATGAAGATTATGCCAACCTGTCACGCTTCGGTATTCAGACCGTCCGGGAAAGTATCGGCTGGCGGCTCGCCGAAAGCAATGTAAAGCAGCATCGTAAAAATCTCAGTGAAAGAATGCACCACGCGCAACAGCACAACATTCAGATTAACTGGACGCTTTGTCACTATGGCTGGCCGGAAAATCTGCCGCTGTTTTCA
>Ga0157363_1007674_pt1 | contig 10225 bp, 8 predicted proteins | sample AttsexASBM1_FD_111477 | JGI IMG/M metagenome (GOLD analysis project Ga0157363, IMG submission 111477) | Fungus gardens microbial communities from leaf cutter ant in Ribeirão Preto, State of São Paulo, Brazil - Atta sexdens ASBM1 | ecosystem: Host-associated > Fungi > Mycelium > Unclassified ...
ACACACACACACACACACACACACACACACACACACACACACACACACACACCCTCATTAATCATTGATTTCACATTATTCAATTTTACTTACTGGAGCTTGTTCATCTTTAGCCTTCGGCATTCTACTGATTTCATCTTTCTCTTTATCTTTGCGATCCCTGCAAGTAATAAATAAAATATATGAATGTGCGCAAATCTCGTATATCTATGCCACTCTATCAAAATATCTCTATATTTTTTTCTATAAATACCTTTCTGCCGCACGAGTATCCTTCTCAATGAATTTCTGAGATCCTTTGGATGTCGATAATCCAGAACGAGATACTGGCGATGTTTTGGATCCACTTTGTTCCTCTACTTAAAAAATATATATCATATTTTTATTGTCTTTATGCCAAATAGAGAAATTTTGTAAAATTGTTTAAAAACAAGTTAAAAATAAATTTACCAGCACGAGTGGGAGTTGGTTGAGAACGTGGCGTGGATCTCTCAAGTCGAGCACCTCTATCTTCTTCTGATCGCCAAGCCGGCCGACCTCTTTCTTTGTCTTTGTCATCACGTCCTTCCTACAAATGAAAATTATTCAATGTATGACATTTTACAATTATAAATGCATTTCTTATATTCAATATGAATTATATGAATAAAATACTTACCCCATTACGTCGGCCCCAAGTGCCATCTTTACGTTCTTTAATATCCCTAAAGAGAAAATCAAAATTTTTAGTAGAAACATATTTTTCTTATGAATTTAACGAAAATACAATGTAATATTTTTTATATAAAGTGATACAATTTAATTTAATAAAATTCAACAATAAATAATGAAATGATACAGTTCGCGCTAATAATAGCACAACAAAAGATCAATTTTTTGTTTTTTAACAAATAATATTTCTTGTAAGACTTTCTATATTGAAAAAAGATATACTTTTTAAAAAATTTCATCATCCTTCAATTTTAAAAATCTTTACTTTGAATTTCTTATGTAAAAATTAAATTTATAATATATATATAATTTAAATATTTTTTTCTAATATATAAAAATAAATATGATAGTATAAAGCTCCTTTTATCATGTACAATTTAAGTGATACATTAAAATAATAAAATTTATTGCAATATTTACTGGCATAAAATTTATTGGCACATTTCCTAAGATAGACGTCTTTCACTATGTTGTTACTGTATGTAATTACTATGATTATTGCGATAAATATTGCCACACGACTTAGTGGTCGAATTGGTATGATCGGAAAGTTGGGAGTTCTAGGTTCAAACTCTAAGATAATTTTGCAATAAATTATTTACAAATTTTTAAAAATATTTAAAGATCCTTATTAGCTTAAATAAACTATTTAATAAACTATTAAAATGGACAATCAATCTAATGTGAGATATTAATTTCAGCTTCAGTTTACGATTACATTTCTTAAATCCGACTTTATCAGTGCACAGTTTATACTGATTTAAATATCATATTTACTAGGGATCATAAAATTATCGGATACTGAATATCGGATAGAATGTAACATTAGATATCCGATATCCGACCGGATATTCGAGAAAGTGTCTTCTCCAAGCTAAAAAGAAGTCTATAGAGAAAAATAATGTAATTTTGCAACAATATATACGATATTATAGCATCATATATACTTATTTCTAGAACATTTGTATAAGAAAAAAATCAACAATTTAATGATGATAATGAATATCAAATTTCAACCGAATATTCCTAGTTACTAATAATATCCAACTATTCAGTCGGATAGTAAAAGTGCCGGATAATACCGGATACTTTCCGGATATTCGGTGCCTCTCTAATATTTACATTTAGTATTTATTAAATACTAAGTTCCGCTTTGATCAAAAATAGAACTACTTTTTACTAATTGAAAGAAAAAAAGTTGTCAATTGTTAAAATTTATAGTTTTCAAAAATAAAATCCTTGATTTCTCGAAATCTATGAGTGATGGAATTTTTTAACCATGTATTCTTTTTCAATTATTAAGGTATCTCTCCGGCTACAATCACGCTCGAAAGTTAATCGCGTACAATATATGCCCCTATAAATATGCCTCTCCGCGTGTGCTCTCTGAAGAGAGAAATTTTTGAGATGGGTATACACACATGTGTTGTATTTGTGTGCACACTAGTCCACACTGAAGGCAGTTGAAATGTGGCAACAGCATGTTTCTGTCTCGCTCAGCGTGCAAGAAGGAGAATTTCTCAATCAAATTTATACTACTCTAATTCAGAAACAGCATCGCTATCAAACAGCGTCTCCTCATTTTTTTTATAAGGTTCTTATAATATTTCTACATTACATATTTATTTATTTTTTTTTAATGTGTAGAAGATTTTCGTTACAAAGTATTAAAACGTTACTTTGGCAAGACTTGGTATGGAAGTTTACGTGTTAAAAGTTGAAACTTTAAAGGTGAATATCTCAATTTCAGCATCGTTAGAATCTTTGAAAGTTTAACCATATACAGATAAAATTATTTTAAATATAATATCAAATTTGTAAAAAATCTGTAGAAACTCAATTTTTCGGAAAAATATCTTAAAAATATATAAGAATCACTCAGATATTGAGAAATAGAAATCTTGTAACACATAATGCATAGTATAATAGAGACATTCTTTGTATCATACATACGTTTCTTCTCGGGATCGTGATTCCGCGTAGGATTTGGCGAGACGCTCCTCTATTTCTCGTTCACGGGCAGTGGTATCTACAGGTTTCGCAGCACCGAAAATATTGGCTGCTGGCGCGGATGTAGCAGCTGGTGCTCGTTGAGTTGATTCTGTATTCGCTGTTGACTTCGATTCCGTTGTACTGTCTTTAGCTGCGGAATCTTCCGCAACTACGAGAGGCTCGACAGGTTTCGTGCGAGGTTGTAGATTCAGTTTCGGTCTTTGTCGTGGCTCGGCTAAATAATTAAATAAAAATGTCGGTAAATGGATTAGACATCTATCGTATATTTTTTATCGAACAAATTTACACGTACGTTTCGCATCTTGTCGACGCTCGCGATCCCAATCGGAATCACCATAATTACGACGTGGCCCAAAACTGCTGCTTCTGTCCCCATCTCTGTCTTTGCTTCTCCCTCTATCGCCATAACGATTCCAATCCCTATCTCTGTCTCTATCCCTGCTATCATCTCTGAAGCCACCCCTATCTTTAAACGAGGATCCTTTATCGTTGCTGTCCCTCTCACGCCATGCACCTGGCTTATTATCATAATCGTGTCCTATTCAATACAAAAATGTTATTCTATTGTAACATAATTCTTCGAGAATTTATCTCTATCGAAGCTTTTATTTCTCTCCAGAAAACAGATAAAATCTACGTACTTTCTCTGTCATCTCGCCGATCTCTGTTGTCATATCGGTCTCTATCGTACCGACTACGATAGGAATCTCCATCCAGCAAATCTTCGCGCGGTCCGCTTCTCCAATCGCCGGATGTACGTTCGGGATCATCATAATTGTCCCTACGGCTATCTCTACCCATCCTACCGCTTCGACGATCATCATTACTACTATTCGAGACTTCAATTCTCACTCGTCTCGTTTTAATCGTCTACACGAAAAATATATTTTCAATAATTCTGTCGATATATTATTAAATAATAATATCGATATATTATTAAATATTATTAAATATTATTTGCTTACCGTATTTGTCATAGAAAGAGCGTCAATTAGACTCTGACGATCCTCGAATTCGACATAACCGTAGCCTTTAATTTTATTTGCGTCTTTTGGTAAACGCATGTTTGAAAGCTGTATACAAAAAAATGCGAAATTTACAACCGATTTGCGAAAAATAAAAGAAAATTAATTTTTATGTTTGGTTATCAAAATTATATAATTAAGAATATAACAAGAGATTTCATACTAGTCAAACGTATTTGAGAAACGTTGAAAAGCTCAATCATAGAACGTCAAACAAAAGACCCGAAGTTGTACTGTCCAAAAATATCGTATACAAAAATATTATAGTATATTTTATGTATAAAATAATTTTCCCAAGTATATTTTCGTATATTTTTTCAAGAATAAGGCTCAAGACTCAATTTTCAATCCTGTTATCCTACATTATAAATGACCCACATTGTTACTTTATTAAAGAAAATTGGTACTTATAAGCTTCAAAACAACAAGCCAAAATATATACTTGAAGCTTATAAGTTATATAACATCAATTATATAACATGAAAAATATTTATTGAGACAATATAAATAAAAAAATTACAATATAAATAAAAATTTGTTTGGGATATCTATCTGTGTGAAAATCTCCGTTTATACTGAAATGATAAGATGTAGCATTACATACAGCATTATACATAAATATAAAATATATACAGAATGTCCAATAAAGATCGCAACAACGTTTAAAGATAATTTCCTGACAGGTCATTGTAAGACAAAAATTCTAATACTAAAATATTAAGGCAATAATTTTTTAATTATAAGCATTTAAAGCTAATAAATATTTAAAGTTAACATGTTTAACTCATTAAGGACCAAGATAATTTTTTTCCTTAAAATTAAAAATCCTTTCAATGACAAGCTACTATGCCCTTAAGGAGCCTTGTCAGATCTTTTTCACTCTGGTTGGTCGTTTAGGCAGGGAGAGGAAAGGGACGATCGATTTTGCTATCATTGGTCCAAAGCGATAAAAAAAAATATATAAATGAATTTTTTAAATAAAATGCTGAAAAATCGACCAGCATTCTTAAGTATGGTTGGCATTTTGCATTAGCATTTACATATCATATCTGAACATATGAACTTTAGAAGATATGATTTGTTGACTTTAAATGCTTATAATTCAGGAACTATTACTGCCTCGACATTAGGATTTTTGTTTCAAAATGATCTCAGAAATTTACCTTTAAATGTTGTTACAGGACACTCGTCGTGTGTGTGTGTGTGTGTGTGTGTGTGTGTGTGTACATGAATATATAAATAAATATAAATAAACACAATAAAATTAAGATTGTAATATTGTTGTAATACATCTTAAATTCTTTGAATTTGATATGGTATGACTAAAGATAGTACTAAATATAGATAGATAATAAAGGTACTAGCAAAAATAAATACCTTCATATCTGCAAAAAAATCTGCCAGATCAGTTTCATCTACATCATATGGCAGATTGCTTATGTAGGCTACATAAGGAGGATTTGTAGGGATATTCTCTTCGTCAATCCCTGGTCCTCGTGCAGCTCTTGGAGCAGTCGGCAATATAACTGGATCTTTGTTACTCCTTGATGAAAATCCTTCTATAAAATAATCGATATGGAAAATCTATCATAAAAAACTAAAGATATAAGTTTTTACATCATATATTAAAATAAATGTTTTGTGACAGGAAATTACAGCATTACTATGTTCCATTCCTCTTACAATAATGTAATAAAATAATTTTTTATATATTCAGAGACACAGAAATAACATTCACATATATTCTGATGTATAAACATAGATACTTAATAATTAAAACAAGAATCTAATATTTTTTTCATAAAACTAACAATTGTTTATCAATTTCGAACTGGGACAAAGGCAATTCCAACGACTTACCATGATCGTCCTCCACATCATCAGCCCAATTAGACGATTTCAGTGGTATATTAGGAGTCGGCCCATTTCCGTCGGCAAGGAATGACCACAAATCTACTGTTACTCCCTTCTTCTTCTTATTCTTTTTGCCTGCAAAACATATACAAGCGTATTATTAGAGGAACGTATCGTATTGTCGCACTCCGTGTCGAAATGCGCTTAGCAGCTCGTGCAATATCGAAAGCATGGTGACCACGTCGCGCGAAGTTTGGTTAGGTGCAAACGTGTGGTGCGTGATGACGGCGCGGACGATATTTCAAGATCATTTTAGCGATAAAGAAACTAATTGTCCATCGATACTCATCGTCATGACAATCAAAAACATACCTGAGGACATAATAACAGTTGAGAAATCCACGGAATAACGTGCCAGGCCGTGCTACGTGCACCGCACAATCACCCTCGCACTTGCTCCCACTTACAGAATCCGTGAATCACGAAAGCTTGATGCATGGTGGAAGCATGAACTACATTCGCGCGAAATGCATGTGCAATACATATCGCGCCATCTTTCGAGTTGGTGATATGGCTTCTGTACACCGGATGCCGAAACGTTTGCCGCGCAACAAACGCGACACGGTAACCAATAAGCTTACAGCTCTCCATTGATTAACGTGTTGCATTTTGCCGCGCAGCAAATGTTTTCGCGTCTAATGTGTGTGGGAGCCAATAAATTATGTTTAAGATCAATATTAGATGCATCTGTTTTTTGTAAGATAAATTTTTCAAGCCTGGGACCCTATTCTTGAACAAATATCGCATACGAAAATAGCAATTCCATATACAATAGACCAATCATAATCGAGAAACTGTCATTTTCATATGCAAAAATTATTTATATATGCGCTCAAGAATAGGATTTGTTGATTAACTATAGAACAAGAAATCCGAGATCCTGTCTGTCTTGCAGCCAATTAACACGCTTGAAAAAGTCTTACAACAAAGAAATAGATGTAATATTTAGAGTCCCTATAGAGAGTCGTGTCAATCTTGTCAAAATTTTTATTGGCTTGAAGTAAAATGGCAGAACCAATCATCGATGCTGTTATATCCTCACTTTGAGTATCGTGAACACGATAATTTAGATTTTAGAAATTGTAAGAGTAGAATTTACATTAAATTATATAATATTGAGTATATACAAATAGAATTAATGTTAAAATATAAAATATTGACAGAAGTATCTATTTTCTATTGCTGAACTAGTTTTATACTTTTGGAACTGAAATAGTGATGATACGAAATAATGAAATAATACTTTCATTTAATAATACTTTTATTTTACGATAAAATGTCTTACCATTGTCAAACTGTTATATATTGGTAATTTTAAACGCCCTTTTTGACAATAGATTTTAATCCTAAATGTAATAAATCGTTTCGTGATTTTATATAAGTTGTGATAATTTTTAAGTATCTTAAAGTGTCTTATATAATTGATGACAAGGTTAGAATTTCACTTTCGACGCTTTCCTATTACATAATATCTGTATCTTATATATTTTTTTAATTCAAAATCTTTGTAATAATATATAGGCTTACCTATTTGTAATTTTGATACAACTAAAATAATCACTTCTGATCACTTCGCATTCATAGACTTATAAAATAGACGGAGCGTTTATACGAGAGAAGCTGAAGACAACACATTGAAGGACAGCTCTACTCCAGACATAGTTGTTTCTCTCTTTTACTATGAGCAGTTGGAAGCCAATCAGTTTGATCGTAAGGCCACAACTCTCAAACTCTCTTTTCTTGACTCTATTTTCGTTTGGCCATTTCCCAACTTGCCACGGTGACCAATCAATTCACCACTAGAAAAGAAGAGGACTACTCTACAATTATTTTTTTCTCTTTCTATCAAGTTCTTTAGCTTTTCTCGTATGAATGCTCCGTTTATCTTATAAGTCTATGTTTGTATTACAGCTTCATGACTCTACGCTTTACGTAGTAGAAAATCTAAAGCTTTTCTGTAAAGCCGATCTAAAGTTTGTTGCGACAGCCAATCTTATATTTTGAAATCAACACTTCATATTGGCTGTCGCAACAAATTTGCGATCAGTAACTAATGTAGAACCAATAGAGATTAATAGAGTCCCTGTAGATGCCATTTTACTTCAGATTGACGCGAATCTCTTATAGAAATTTCAATAATATTGGCCTTAACCGAATAAGGAATAAACGAATAACGATCGATTCTCTTCGCATTTGACTGTAGATAAATTTCTTATGGCTTAAGGCTTAAAACATCTATTGTAGATCCGGGCTAAATTTATTATTCGGGTCGGCGTTTTCGACTCGAGCGAATTTGCTCCCATTTGGATTGGATAATATTCTACTATTGGTTAACGTTAAACATTCCACCAATAAGAGAGCATACAACGTCATTAATCCAACCTAGGTTGGTGCAAATCCATTTGGGTCGATATGCTATATTTTTTAAACTTTTGGACTTAGAGCTATCACAGACAAAAAGTTTGTTCGCAAGCTCCTACCACAGCTTCTACTCACTCTATCAAGTGTGTTGGAATGAGTACGAACTATGGTAGGAGCATATTACAACATACTGTTGGAGCATACGACACGAACAAACCTAAAATTTCTGTAAGAGTATGAATATATTCACACAACACTTAGTCGCATAAATGTATGCTTAAAAAAATTATCCAATTTTACGTCTTTATAAGAAAAATGCAATGGGATAATTTTCTTTATGCATATGTTTATGCGATTATGTAAGTTTGTGTAGATGTATTCTAAAAGCGGGGAACATAGACTCTTGCATAACGCATAAAATAGAAGCAAATCAACCAATCAGAGTCTTTTATTTTACAGAAAGGAAGAAAATAAAGGACTTTGATTGATTCATTTTCTTACGTCTCATGTGTTATGCATTATCCGAATCTACAATAGATGTTATAAACCTTAAGCTGTAAGAAATTGACCAACTACAATCGAATGCGAGGACAATAAGTGAATTATGATTCGTCCATTCCTTACAGTTAAGGCTTGAAAATCTATTGTAGATCCGAAATTAATCCGATGTAATTAGTTACTGTTATTTCCATTTCCGTTAATTACGTAATCTAAAGCAATATCCTGATTGGTTCATTGGCTTAATTTTACATTACTGTTACGGAATTTTGTGAGCGACAGCTCTAATGCGTGATCTACAATGGCTATGTTCAGCAGAGAAAGCAGCTTTGCAACTGTTTGCAAAATTCTTTAATATGATCTTGCCCTTATTTTCTCATTGGCTCTACATGTATAAACTAATCATATTCAAGAATTTTACAAAGCTGCTTTCTCTATTAAACGCAGCAATGGTAGTAGCAATAATGGATGAGACTGTAGGTACAATCAACGCGATGCTACAATGCTTTAAAGCAATTTTTGATTGGTCAATGTGTAAAATTCTTTTTTCTAATTGGTCAACTGCTGCAAAGCATTTGCAATGAGACTTTGACCGCAACCGGTAAAAGTAACAAATTGACCAATCACAGTGTTGTGATAAATATAAGAAGAATGATCACTGCGATTAGTTAATTTCTCTCTTACAGCCTCATCCATTACTAATACTGCCATTGTAGACCACACATTATACTATAAACAGACAGCACTAGTTAAACATATAAATAATGAGTATTCTATAAATCATCTATTGTTTGCGATTTCGGTCTAGTATGGAACATTTTTTTAATATTTGAAAAATATTACTATTTTATACATAATAACATTTTATGAATAATACTTCAATTTATTAATACTTCAATAATGAAAAGGAAATAAATACGAATATATAAATAGGTAGGTAGGTAAGAAAATAAGTATACAGGTATATAGAAAAAAATAAAAATAGATAGTATATATTCAGTGCTATTTATTTGTTTGTATGTAATTATAGTCTTATAAAATAGATGGAGCATTCATATGAAAGAAGCTGAAGACGACATTGAAGAATAGTTCTATTCCACACATAATTGTTTCTCTCTTTCACAGTGAGCGGTGGGGGACCAATCAGTTTGAGCGTAAGATCATAATTCTCGAACGTCCATCTTCATTGCTCTCGGCCACTTCCCGGCCTGCCGTGGCGACTACCAATTCACTACTAGAAAAGAAAAGAACTACTCCATGATTGCTTCTTTCTCTTTCTATCAAGTCTTCAGCTTCTCTCATACGAATGCTCTATCTTATAAAGCTGGAAACACAATAAAAAACACAGGCAATAGGAACAGGGAAATAAGAGATTTCAACTTATCAGAAATATAATATATAATATGATTAAGTATAATAGAATAATAGAATGGACGCTTTCTTGTGCTTTTCATTGTGTTTCCAGCTTAAGTCTAATGGTATGTAACACACGCACGCACGAATGTATATATATATATATATATATATATGTGTGTGTAGTAAAAAGAAATCCATTATTTTTGCATGAAATTGAATGGAAAAATAATAGATTTCTTTTGACTACACTTAATATATATATATATATATATATATATATATATATATATATATATATATATATATATATAAAATATATATATATATGTAATTAAAAAAAATATACA
>Ga0157363_1007675_pt1 | contig 10225 bp, 4 predicted proteins | sample AttsexASBM1_FD_111477 | JGI IMG/M metagenome (GOLD analysis project Ga0157363, IMG submission 111477) | Fungus gardens microbial communities from leaf cutter ant in Ribeirão Preto, State of São Paulo, Brazil - Atta sexdens ASBM1 | ecosystem: Host-associated > Fungi > Mycelium > Unclassified ...
CGTCATTAAGAACCGCTATTGAGGCAGCATTCGTCGGCATGGACAGCGCTACATTACGGCGTGTAAAATACATATACATATATTTTATATATGTATATATATATATATATATATTAGGTTATCCGGAAAATTCGTGCCGATTTTGAAGGAAAATTGAAACACAGAAGATTTAAATTTTTAATTTCATTTATTAAATTTAAATCTTTTGCGGCACGAACTTTCCAGACAATCCAATATATATAAGATATTATAGCATTAAAAGTATGCATACTTATTTATACAGCATTTATATAACAAAAAAATCAAATTTAATAATAAATTATCGAAATATTTGTTAATTTATAATTGTAAATTTTTTTAATTGTCGGTAATGTTATCGTTCTTTAATTATCCCCGAGTCTCCGGAACCCCATTGATATAATCACGATTTTTGCTCAGGATCGACGGTCTAATAGTATCTCGATACAAGTTGCAAGTATTTATTTTGATCTTTTGAGCTATCATTCTTCAAAATTACCGCGGTGCAAATATTTAAATGGCGCATGTAGTGTCGCGCCATGTTTGCTCTGTACACACAAAATTCGTCTCAAGAACGAGCACACCTGGGTTTGGTTTCTTTCACCATATCATCCCTATGATTTTCAGTTGGCAGCATTGCATGAACACAGGAAGTAGAATGCTAGTGAAGTGACGACTTTTCCTTTAAAATTCTGGCGTTGGAAGGTATGTATGAGCCGGCTCATCGTGTTTGTTAAATCCGTTCGCATCCACCTCATCGTCGAGGTATTTATTTTATGCGAGATAATTTCTCGAGTAACAGACTTGGTGCCACAATGTAAATAGAAAATGTTATGTCTATTCGCGAGAACTGCCATGAAATCGCGAGAAATACGCGGCATGACGTGCACAGTTCAGACGGTCTGCTGACCGTCACGTTTATAGTCGTGCAGAATCTGAGAGAGATATGATCGATCTGTCTGTGTTTTCAGGACGCAATGGGTCGGTACTCCCACGAACCGGTCAATCAGACCAAGTCATGCAAAGCGCGTGGCTCTAATCTTCGTGTGCACTTCAAGGTAAATATCTCTTTTGAGAAAATATAACCTCAAACGCGATGTTCTCTCCCAGGGATGTTTACGAACGTGAGTACAATCGATCATCTTTTGCTACAGAATACCCATGAGACAGCGCGTGCTATCAAAAGCATGGCCCTGCGGAGGGCACAGAAGTACCTGAAAAATGTCATCGAGCACAAGGAATGCGTTCCTTTCCGTAGGTTCAATGGTGGCGTTGGCAGGTGCGCTCAAGCCAAACAGTTTGGCACTACGCAAGGTATGTCAGCATCAGTGAAGTTGTTCAAGAATGTGTTCTATGTAAGAGCCACATACTACATAAGGCACACAGAAAATTTTGAACAGTAAGATGTAAGCAGGAAGGAAACATTGGATTTGTTACTATTTATGTTTAGGTTCTTATAATCTCTATTATGAGTGATTAATTTATTTATTGCTTATGTTTTATTGCTTAAATTTTTGTGTATATCATGGCCCTAACATTCTGGAACACTTAACATTGTAAGAACAGTTGAGGCGACAAAAAACATGTAATAGAGGATTGTGCTCTTTGTTTCTTTAATAGCGAATGTGATTGAATGCACTTAGTGCATACTGATACATATTAAAGTCACGTCATACACAAATTTAGTATATTTACATGACCTTTTATCTTTCATTTAATAATATTGATGTTATAATTCTTACTTACTTAAGCCAGTCGCGTTTATATGTTTTATTTTATTTCCACTGGGCTGAAAGAATAAAAGAATGTTAATAAGTCAATAAGCAAAGTGAACTTTTAGGTTACATTTATACGGCCCAATTTATGCCAAAATTTTAATCGCAGTTATTTATATGTCCTTTTTATATCAATGTAATAAGCCTAAGTCTGTTCATCAAACAACTTTGAGTTATTACATCGATGTAGTAACTTCATTGTAAAATAGCGTTTATATGTAACATCAGTAGTTATAACAATCAATATTATAACTATGGCATAAATTGGACCATGTAAATGTAATCACTGATGATAAAGATGTGATTTAATATAGAATGGGTTAAATCATGAGATTATCAATATATTTTAATTTGCTATTAAGTAAAATATATATTCCATAATTCAAAATATTTATATTTCACTTTTACATTTAAATTAAATCAATATATGACAACTTTAATATGCACTAGTGCACACTAGTGTATTCAAATTTGCTATAATAAAGTTTATGACATATAATGCTTGTTTTTCTGCTACATGACTTGGGTTTTAATGAATTATTAGAATTACGTCACACAGAATGCAGAATTTCTAGTAAAATTTACTAGGTAATACAAAATTGAGAAAACAATCATATCAATTATTTTTCTCGATTTGCTATTATCGCGTAGATTCTCCTCTGCCTTGTAAGCAATAAATAATTTCTATGTATACTATTTTTGAAATCTTATATCTATGATACTCAAAATTACTCTGAGATCTTTAATGAAAAAAAATTGATCGCATTGATTAATTAGCTAAATTGTTCAAATGTGATTTGTGAATTCTTTCTCTATCGCTCTTGAAGCGATTTTTAGCATTGTGAACACAAAATTTAACGTTTATGCAAACGTTGATAATCAAATCAAATTATTGAGAAATTAAATATATGGTCTAATAGATTAGATTTATAACAGCAAATATCTAACTATTTATTTCTTAGGTCGTTGGCCTAAAAAATCTGCGGAATTTCTGCTGCAACTTTTGAAAAATGCAGAGAGTAATGCCGATTATAAAGGACTCGACGTGGACCGTCTTGTAATCGAGCATATTCAGGTTAATCATGCGCCTTGCCTTCGTAGAAGAACGTACAGAGCTCATGGTCGTATAAATCGTAAGTATTTTTAATTTTGTAACAAATATTAAACCTATTTTTATTTTTATCTTGCAAGAGCATCATTTATCTTTTCTCTTTTTTTTTCCAACATGGAAAGAAAAAAAGGAAAGAACTGCAATAAGTTTAGAAATAAATTGACTAATTCTTTAAATGTATATAGCGATTGTTGCTAAGACTTATGATTCTTATAGCTTATATGAGTTCGCCTTGTCACATTGAAGTAATATTGACAGAAAAAGAGGATGTTGTTGCGAAAGCCACAGAGGAAGAGCCATCGAAAAAGAAACTTAGTAAGAAAAAGCTCGCTAGACAAAAGGAAAAGATGATGAGAGAATGATTTTATTACTTTATATGGACGTGTATTATGAATATACCGTGAAAAATGAAAATTATTTGGTTTTTACTTTCACTTTCATGTCTTTACTTACGTCCTATCCTGAACACAATTGATATATACTGAAATGTATTTTATCATCGGTTTTACGGTAAATACCATCGGTTTTTTTTCCTCATAACCTTCAACTTCTCAATCTTGTAAAAGTGAACTATATATGAAATGAGAATCGAAATTAAACCCAAAACTTACAAATCAATTAAAATTTGCTCTTTACAACTAAACTATGGTGTAATACATTCATACTTAACTACTCTTACTAAAAATGAAATATAATAGTTACTGTAGTTATGAAAACAGAGCCACCTACATAAAAATTAATAATATAGTTATTTTATCGATCTGTTTTCAATCTTGTTGGTAATATTATCATTACATAGTAGCAACAGTTTATAATTAAAAAAACAATGAATTATTACCGAAATAAGGTGCATGTATTATAGAGAATTTTGTACCCTGTGTTATAAGTAGTCTGGTCATAATAATAAATTATTAATGTAAGCCATCGCGGTCAAAGTTAGATGTTTCGAATGATACAATATATATTTTTTATTAAATCAATTATTTTAGATATGATTGCGCCTAGTAATAATTTTCTTTTAACTCTGGCTGGGATAATATTTTTCGCAATAAATTCTTTACAATTTTTCTAATTTAATTTAGGGAGATTTCAGACTGTGTTGAAAGTCCGAAAGTTATCAGCGCGCAATTATATCTAAAATAATTGATTTCATAAAGAATATATATTATATTAGAATATATAATATATATTCTTAAGAAGAATATATAATATATATTGTATTATTTGAAATATCTAACTTTGACCGTGATGGCGTATTCTCTATGTATTTATATATACAGTCATTTCTTAAGTCTTAATAAAATTTAATTAGTTATTAAAAATTGCAACGAAAATATTTACTGTAGAACTGAAGAGATAATCAAAATTTCAACTTTATGTAATGAAGGAAAATCGCAACAAGAAATTACAAAAATTATAGATCGTTTCAGAAAAATAGTAGAAAATGTATTAAAAGAAATAATGAAGAAATTCAAGATTCTAAACAAAAAACTACATCTCGAATTTATCGTCAAATTGTACGTATTTATAAATAGATCTAAGTTATCAAATGAAATTAAAAATGAGTGCTTTCTGTGAATGCACGTACAATTCAACGAAGACTAAGAATGTAATTTAAATGATAGATCTGCTACGAAAGTGTCACATTTAAATTTGAAGAATGTGAGATGCAAATTACAAGTTGTAAAAGATCATGTGAAATGAAGCGATAAAAAAAATTAAAAAGTGGAGAAGTATTTTTTAATCAGACGAAACTAAATCTGAAGGAATTTAATGGAAAATACTATGAGAAAACGATCAAATCATGAATTGCTATAAAAAAAAATTCATTTTTAAATTTTTTTTTACTCTATTTCACATAGTCTTTTGCAAATTGTAATTTGTATCTCACATTCTTCAAATTTAAATATGAAATTTTCCTAGCAGATCTACCATTTACATTTAAATTACATTCTTAAAATCTTCGTCGAGTTGTACAAGCTTACAGGAAGGTTTATTGTTAGAAACAAGATTTCACTTACTTACTTAGAACAACGAGTTTTTTCATTATTTTTGAGTCTTAATGTATTTTCCACTATTTTTCTAACAACCAATAATTTTTTAAATTATATATATAAATTTTTTATTGCATAAAATTTTTATTTTCTCATTAGCTCTACAGTGAATATTTCTATTTTCATTGCAATTTTAAACTGATTAAATTTTATCATAATTTTATTATATCTAATCTATGAAATCACATTAATATTTAACATAACAAACTTTTTTCATGTTAATAAACTTATATTAATAATTTAGATTTATTTTTATGATCAGACTACTTATAGTACAAGTCATTTCAAGATTCTCGCAATACAACATGAACTTTATTTCGGCAATAATTAATTACGTTTTTTATTTGATATGAATTATTGCTGATGTACAATAAATCACAGGCAAATGAAAACAGATGAGTAAAACAATTGTTTTATTAATTTTTATATATTTTTATAAGTTCTATTTTCATGACTACTACTGTACATATTCGACTTTAAGTGAAAGCGAGGAAAAAGTTTTACTGCGGTCTAATGTAGCGATAAAGAACAGGCTTTTACTCTTACATACATGCGTATTCATTCCTATTAGATGCATCATATATTTTGTATACTATTTGGATTTAATCTCGATTTTTCTAAGCCTAATATTTTATATGTCGTATGACAAGCTTTTCAAGCCTGTTGATTGGCTGCAAGATAGAAAGATCCGAGATCTTCTCTGTCCTGTATCAGTCTAAGTTCTCGGTCTCTTGTTAAAGACGTGATTTCTTCTGCATATATCCACTAATATATGGGATCTACAATTTCGGCAGTACCGAATGACTTACAAAAGTTTGGTTCTATTAATATGAGATTAATTTGAATTTTGAATTAATTTACCTTTTATCTCTTTCTAATTCTAAGAATTAAAATTCTGAGAATTAGAAAATAATCAGTAAGTAAACTGAGATTAAAATTAATCTTACATTGATGAAACCGAGTCTGAAAAAGGTTGTCATGGCATACTATTCTCGGTTTGCCATTACCTGCCGAGAAGTGACATCAGATAAAATCTGATATATGTATGTACTGGATGGATTTGAATTCGGATTTTTAGTATAGAGAACATAACTCTACACCACGATCATCACTTCTTGATACAGAAAATTGGGAAAGAATATTAAAAGCGTTAAGGAATATGTTACTTTCTTTTAATCTTTTTACATCAATATGTCAAGTTATGTCCAATATGTGACATAATGCGATAACAAATTTATTTATTGTTAGTCTCAATCTTCAATCGAAAGAGAATATATTATAGGAAAATATATTTATTATATATCGTTAATTAGTTCAAGGATTTCATTACGGTACTTTTAAACATTATGATTAATGTCAGTACATGTATAAAATTCAACTAAGGCATCTAATTTGTGTATCATGTATCAAACTAGATGTTCGTTTTCTAGTTTCGTCGCTTCCGTTATACTTTCGCTACAACGTTCTGCTTAAACAATATTCTATATTTATTCTTTACCTATTATAATAAGGATTATATTATAAACAGCAGAAATTCTAATTCCCTACTTGACGAAATGAGAATATTTTTCGAACTTTAAATTTTTTTCTACAATGCTACTTTTGCAATCGTCTCGTTTACTCCTGATTCCATAAAATTCAACGGCACTTATGTACTGGACAGAAGATAAATGATCGATCAATTGCTGCCCGATTAGAATGGATTTTTGCTGAGGTCAGGAAAGTGGTTCGCGCGTTGTGTTAGGTAGGAATAAACACAGCAAACCTCCTCCTGCAAAATGAATTATATGAAGTGAGAAAGTTAAAAATAAAAATTGGACAAAAAATTGGGAAATAAAAAGATATTAGAAGCATACCAATTAGAAGAGCCGCCACTATGAAGGTCGGTGCTGGACAATACATGTCCAAGAGTTGGGCTATAACGATATTACCAATTATCCCGCCGAGGCGGGCAGCGACCATAGAGATGGCGATCCCGGTGGCACGCAGTTGCGTCGGAAATACCTCAGTAATGAGACAATCCAATGCTGCATTACCACAACTTATCGCACCGCTGAAGATGGCCGATACGGTCAAATTCTGATATTTGTTGTACACAAAGTATAAGCCGATCGAGCATAGTCCTGATGAAAATGTGCTGAACACTATGGGGAAGTATGCATAAAATATTTTTAGAATATCCTGGTGGAAATAAATCGCTGAAATCGCTGAAATCTATGTCAATTGATCCATTTCATGAATTATAGATTTCAGCGATTTATTTCTATCAAAGTAACTATTAAAAAAGCTGTAAAATGCCACATTCTGATAATCTTAGATCTGTTCTTTTCAGCTGATTATCTTGCACGGTTCTCTACAAAAAAAAGGGAGAAAAGATAAAAGAGGAATGATGTAAGAAATTCAGCTTAAAAGATGAGATTTCTGCTTATTGCTTTTGATTTTCATAAAAATAAGCACCTAGAAAGAATTTACGTCCAAGGCGATCCATTCCCAAAACAGCGATGATATTGGCAGGTATGGCGGACGCCACTGTGATGAGAGATTCCATAAAGACAGAAGCTCCGATTTTATCGGAGCAAACATTCTCGACACTATGCGAACCTTTGTTAACGACATAATCGGTAACTTGGCAGATCGAGGCCACTTTGCCTGGTTGATCACGATGGAACTCGTCGAAACGATTAAACAGCTCAGGGAACCACATCATCAAACCGTAGTAACCAATATGGAAGGTGAAATTAATAACGATCGATATTATTGTAAAGCGAAGTATAGGTGTTACGAATAGCAGTCTACTATTCTCCACGATGTCACCCAGCATAGTCTTACACTTGCTTTTTTCTTCAACTTCATCTTTCACCGGGTTTGAGTCTGGATAGTCGTCGAGGATCAATTCTTTTACCTAGGTGATAAATTAAAGATTTTTGAATTGATTTAAAGAACTTACTGAACCTTACATAAAATGATGTTGTATTAACAGCATTAGCTGACAGCAGTTTAATTCGAAATAATTGTTTAATTCAGTGAAACAATTAATAGTATTAATAAAATAAATATGTCATGATTTTGTTAAAATGATTTTAATAAAATGTTATTTGTTTCATTCTTATTTGTTTAATCTTGTTCTCACATAACAAACATATCATTTTTTATTGTTGTTGGTATGTTGATCACATCATATTATGAAGACCACAGTTGCTACCAGAATTGTAGCAACTAAGTCTGCATTTATTAGTTTTTACTTATGATAACTTTCTGAAAATTTTGAAATCATCATCAAAATTCGGGTTATTGTTATATCGTTATGTTGCCATAATAATTTATTGGATCACATAATGCTGTCATATATTGCTGACAACGCGAGATAATTTTGATGCTGCTATCTTGCCGAGATAACCGTAAAACGACTAGTAATATATATATATACATTTTGCGTATTTCTTCAATATCAGTATATGTGAAATCATTGGAGACAAATATATGACAAGTTGTCAACATTACAAACCACCACAGATTTGCGTAATTTTGCTTAGACATGCTTTGTTATCTGTATTATTGTTATCTTGTTATTGAGTAAGCAAGATTATTAAATAAACAAAAATGTTGGCTGATACTGTTGAGTACAACGTACATTTTTCTCGAGTATTTATATATATATATATATATATATATATATATATATATATAATGCCAGTTATGATTAAATTGTTTAAAATCTAATTACCGTGTAGGAATCACGTGGTTTACCGGTATTAATAACATATATTTTGCGAAAAATTTCAAGTGCCTCTTCATATTTTCCAGAAGATAAGAGGTACTTGGGAGATTCGGGGAGTAACAGAAGTAACCCCGTTACAACGAATGACGGAATAGCGCAGATTAATAGAAAAATTCGCCAAGAATTGTACGTGAACGTTGTGCTCGTAAAACCCATCTCCCTAGGGATGATCAACCATGCCAAGCCTGTGGGTGAAAAGTTAGAATTGTATATATATATATAAATGTACAAACAAAAAACACTTCAACAAAATTATTAAAACATTTAATAAGTTAAACTAGACCATTATGAATGAATCAAATAAGTAAAAAAGGGTCAAATACAGTCAAAGCTAGATTTTGCCTAATAACATTTATATATAAATTTTTAATACATCTTCTATTATAGTTATATAAACTGCGCGTCGATTATTACGGAACTCAAAACGCAATCACATAAACTGGAACTAAAATTACAAATTAAAATAATCAATTTAATAATGATACTAACATCATCTTTATTAAATTGATGATTTAATTTGTATTATTTTAGCTTCAATTTATGATTGTATTTCAAATCCCACAATAATCGGCGCGCAGTCTATATAACTAAAAGTTTTATTTAAAATTTACATAGAAATCTTATAATAGGCACTTAGTTCCAGCCTGAATTGTATTTGACTTCTTTACTTATTCGTTTATAACTTTTATCTTACCGGCTACGAAAAGATTCCCCAATGTCCAGAATGCTGCCATGAATGACAGCATAGAACCACGTTTGGACTTCGGCTGAAATTCAGCGAAATACGACCAGATGACCGGCCCGCTACCTCCTAGCCTGGAACGTCACTAAATTATTCAACTTTTTCGTTGCTGAGTGAGTACACGTAGCGCGGCTATATCGCAGTTGATAGCAATTATGCTATTTATTTTGGATACTTACGCTGCGCCGTTCAGGAAACGGAACAACATGAAGAGCTCGTATGTCTGGCTGAAGCTAGAAGCAACAATGCACAGAGCGTTCATGAACGAAATGGCGATCAGGACTTTTCGACGACCGAGAGCATCCGCTATGGAACCCCAAGCGTACGCCCCGGCCATCATCCCAATAAAGATGATCGAGTTGAGCCATCCTTTTGCTTGAGTGTCGAGCTTCAGATCACATTGCGCACTCGGCAAGATAAAGGACATAGAGATCACGTCCATCTCCTCGCTGGTACTGACAAAGCCGCACACCGCGAGTAGGAAGTAGTGAAACTTGCCATATTCTGTGAAAATAATAAAATAATGATAAATCCAATAAATATCATTTAACAATATTATAATAACATAAATCAATCAATGTTATAATTTCAACAATGTATCCTATTATATAACATATGTGCAGAGTAGAATAGTAATTAGTTAATGAATTAAAAGTTAATGAATTAAATAAGAAGTTAAGAGATTAATAACATTTAACTTAATTTAATTACTTTTAAACTTTAATTTATTAACTTTTTTCTTTTTAA
>Ga0157363_1007676_pt1 | contig 10225 bp, 4 predicted proteins | sample AttsexASBM1_FD_111477 | JGI IMG/M metagenome (GOLD analysis project Ga0157363, IMG submission 111477) | Fungus gardens microbial communities from leaf cutter ant in Ribeirão Preto, State of São Paulo, Brazil - Atta sexdens ASBM1 | ecosystem: Host-associated > Fungi > Mycelium > Unclassified ...
TGACTACACCATCAGATGGGACTGGTGTGACAGTATGACAGATCACTTCTAACCCCAACCCCAGAGTTCTAAAAATAGAAAAATGAAAAATAAATTGAAAGGAAAATAAAATGAGAAAGAAAATGAAGAAAAAACTAAGTCTACATTCTTTGATCTTGACACCTAGTTGCTTCCCTCTAGCTTTCTTGGAGGGCTGATGCCTCTCCTTGTCTCTGGAGGTGACCTCTTTGCACTTGTATCCTGTGACCTGGGACCCTTCAGCACCCTTTAAAAAGACAGCTTCTTTCTCTAGTACCTCGTTCTAGAGCTGTTGGAGATATTCCAACATCCTCTTCTTCTTCTTCTTCTCCTCTGCAACCTTCTTCCTCTCAGTTTCCTCCCTTGCTTTTGCCTCTGCTTCTCTCCTTGCCTTCTGAGCTACATGCTCAGTCTGATATAACTTCATCACTTTTTCCAGTTAGATTAAGAGCCACTGCTCCTCCTTGTGCCTCTGCTACATCTCTTGCCATTGCTTTTCAAGCATGTCTGCGTCATTTTGAGAAATGTCAGAGGGGGTAGGGAAAGACATGATGATACAGAAGCAAGAGTGAAAAAGTTCCTTTTCTGTTTATATATTGTTAACCTAGATACTATCACAGGATTTTTGGATAAACTCAATAGGACTTCAAAGGCTCAGTCCTAAGGGGGGAATACTGTCATATACAAGTCCATCTGTTTGGAAATTACATTCCCACAGTGATATCATCTCCTAATTATACAAGCCCACTTTCTATGGCAGCTACTTTTCTCACAGTATGCCTTATGGCAGTGCTGCAACTATCCAGGTATTCCATCTTTCACAACAGAAGTATTCCTATTCAACTCAGTCTTCCATAATAAAGTTACTTCTGTTAATATCTTAACACTGAAACCTCTGCTCAGGGTAATAGAGGTTATACCACTGAAACTCCAAGCATCTCCTATAGTAGGAACTCATATATAAGACTAGTAGTTACACTGTAATTTGCTAGTCTGATAATCAACAAAGATAACTTCTTATTGAACTTGATCTCTAGTATTCAATGGCAACACACCAAATCAGTACTCACTTCTATTTTGGACTTCTTCCTATTTTCTAAAATCGTGACTATATGGCAGACAGACAGTACAGCACATAAGCTAAAGCTAAGGTCATTCCACAAGTCCATATAACTCTGAGTCTATCTTGCAGACTTCTATCCTAGTGTGAACCACACCTGACATAAAACCTTCTTTGTTCTTCCAATGTAACATGTGATTGTATGACTATGACAGTGATGTTGTCATGTGACTGATGTGTGACACCTAGTCACGTCGTGTGACCATTTGTGACAGTGTGACAGTGATGTCACATTAACCCTCACCCTAAGTCCCCAAAATAAAAAGAAAAGAAAAGAAAAGAAAATGAAAAATAAGAAACAGAAAATAACAATAGTTAGAGTCTACCATCTTGAACTCTGATAGATACCATTGCTCATTTTGTATTATTTCTCCAATTTAACCCTAGTGCTTTTCCTTTTAGTTAGGTCACTACTTATCTGTATTGTGTTTAACATTACAATATTTTTATGATTTTCTTTGATTTATTTTCTCTTCTTTCCTCTCTTTCTCTTTTCTCTTGTTTTTTCTTTTCAATTTCTCCTTTTCTTTCTCCATGTTGTCTCAGTCTACATGTATGTAGTTATGAAGTAGCTACCACAGTCTGTTCTTGTGCTCTATGTAATAAATTGCTGATTTTAAAAAAAATCATCATTGTCATCATTATTGAACTTCTGAATCACTCCTAAGCCTCTAAGAGCATGTTCATTTTGTGATAGTATCACAACATTTACAAAATTGAATCAAAATCTAGAGATTTTGAGTGGATTATAACATTATATCTATGTATATTTGGATACTCTAGATACTAACAAGCAGTTTTTTGTCTGAGCTCTACTTAACTCTGGTACAACTAGAAGTTTTATTAACAAGATGTTTGTTCAGAAGTACCAGATAAATACATAAAAGCTTTCTCAACTTATTTCTATCTTCAATGTGGATTGTATTGCTAATAAGACATAATATAATCTGTGACAATAGTATAGAGATATAAATAAAGTGCAAAAACTTATCTATGAATGGCAGAGTATAGACTTTTGAATAACCTTGGCTTCAGCTTATGTATTATACTACTACTTGTTGCTTGGTTACAATTTTAGACTTTGAAAACAGAGTTAAAAGAGGATGAGTTTTGATAAAGAAAGGAAGTATGTAACTATTAACATTGGAGTCTGGCATTGATGTTATTTGATTATCAGACTAAGTAGTACAGTATATCTACTAGTCTTAAATATTAGCAAATTTTCAAAAACAATTGAAAATAAAAGTGGTAGCAGTATGAGACTTTTGGTGATATTTTACTTCAAGTAAGGTTATTGTCTCTGTCAGGCTCTACAAATTTACTAGATGTGTTATCAAATTAATTCATAACAGAGCAGAGATAAGGATTGGAGATTTGATAAGCAAACCTTATTATAGAGAACAAAGTACTCACAGAGTTTGATCAAGTATAATATGTTGTAAAGTTCTATAGAATTACCTATTTCTCACATGATCATTATATAAATAAATTTGAAGAAAAGAAATTTCTTTGTCTGCTTCTACCATTATGTCTCTTTCTAACCCAGATTATGAAGACAAAATTTGAACCATCAACAAGAATAATATGCATAACTACTAAGAAACAAGTATAGATAGTGTAATGGAAATAGGAGGCAAAATATAATATGAAGCAAAAACAGCAAAGAAGGTATATTCAGCAGCAGTTACCAAAGCAAGAAAGAAGAAGAAACAAAAACATGACTCTAATGCCTAAAGAAGAAGAAGAATATATAGGAGGTGGTAGAGCATAATGAAAATAATATAATGAAAAGTGTCAAAATCCCCTTAGTTGTTGAATATGAACAGAAATAAAAATTTATAGAAAAATCAAAGAAGGTTATTGTGTTGTGGCTACTACTAGTTGGGATAACTCTGGGCTTAGACATACTACTGTAGGCTCACTTAGATACTCTAGTAATATATCACAAAAGAACTCAGCAAGGAATCTCTGCTGCATTTTGTAAGGGAACTAGCTTTTTATATCTGGATTCATATTTAGATTAAGACAAATTTTCATCTTCTACTGGTCATTTACATTTGTCTTCTGGGAAACTCTTCTACTACTATCTATGTTTATCCACTCTTTGACTCATTATTTATTACTTCAATCTCATTGTCTCCTATTCACTCATGTTTCACTATTATTCAGTAAGCCACTGTTATCTCTAAGTTGATCTTTCTAAAAAGTTATGTTGCTCTTGGCTGTATTTAATTACATTGGTGCAATTATTCTGTATGTAGTTATGTCAGAAATGTTCTACTTGAATAGTATGAACTACTAGAGTACTTAGAGCAGCTATTGTCTCCATAAAGCCTCATTTTATTCTTATAGAATCTTTTTAGAGATGAGTTATATGTGTAGCAGATATTGAACAATCAACTTGGATTTTTTCTAGAGTTTTAAAATGTTTTCTATACTTCTACCCAGTTGTCCTAACAGCAGAATAGAATTTTTTTCTAAGGAATCTTGTAACATTCCATGATTCAACAACACAATCACAAATGTTCTAATCTCCTTCATCTTTTCTTGCTTTCCAAACAATGTCTGCTTCTACAGAGTATCTCTAAAATCCTATCATTATAGATAAAGTCATGAATCTCTTGTGAGTTAACTCCACAAGATTTTAATATCTAAATTTACACATATACCCACAAATGTACTTTATTTTTCACCTCTCTCCCAACCTTACTTCCTTGTTAACCTATCCCTACTAGAGCTATCTTACACTGTCAAAGACCTAACATTCTACCAATATTCTATCTCTTATGGACTTTGGAAGAAATCACCAGATAAAATATGCCTTTTTCAGCTCTTGCATTCTCTATATTTCCTTATTTATAGATAAGTTTACTTTTGATCTGGGTAGGATTCTCTGGACTCTATCTTTCTTCTACAGTAGTTGTGCTTCTAAGTAGGCTGAAAATCTCTTTTGGAAGGAGTTCACTACTATCACTATATTAATGAGTCTCCAAACTCACTTAATTTGCTTTCTAGAGCCAGTTCTAAAGCTAGTAAATAAGTACATCCAAGAAAGAGATCTCAAAATTATCACATTGCAAGATACTCCTCAAGAAGTATCTCTATTTATTCTGTCTCAAGGAATGTTTCTTCTAAGGTTTGCTCTTGCCTTATCTCATGAGAATATTCTATACTTGTTATAGTTTATGAAGGTATTTCCTAATCTCTCTCAAGCTACAATATTTTCTATATACTAGGCTAGCTTGAGCAGTACAAATGTTTTTCAAGAAAGTACCAGTTATCCTAATATCTTAAGAGTACTTGAAATAACAATCCATAAATCTACTAGATAGCAGATTCTAATCCCACTGAATTTTCTTACTACAGAGATTATTATGACCAATACTGCTTTTACAGTTGAGTTCTGTAATAAGAGCTTGGTTGAGGCTCACTCTAAACTCAGAGTAGGATCTGTTTGAAATATATAGGATAGTATGTCTATATCTACCAACTCTGTTGCTTCAGTAGTAGAACTGGAAGTAATTAAGCAATAGCTAAAGAAAAATACTGGTCTTAGTAAGATCACTGAGGTAAAGCCTTGCTTGTCTCAGTCTAAATTCTTTTAGGTGTCTCCTACTAGAACTCTAATACTTCTTTGTCTATTACTCCTGTCCAGGTAGTAGCAACTTTTTCTAGCTCTTTCTTCTTTAAGAGTATCACATTGGCATTTATGTCTTATATTATGAAGGTATCTCCCAGTTTTATTTTCAATTTATTTTATTTTCTTTATTAGGGATTAGAGTTAGAGTTATAATATGATATTACATATAACTATTACAACTATTACACTGTAACAAAGAATTATACAAACTATTAGCTAGCATATATAAGATAGACACTTTATACTAGAAATGTCAAAGTGGAAAGTGGTGGACTCTATTTATTTTTATTTTCCTATTTATTTTATTTTTTATTTTCCTATTTCTAGAACTTTGGGTTAGGGTTAGTGTGACATTCAAGATCATAATGTCATGATCACACAGTCACATGTCACATTGGAAAGAGGTAGAAGGTTCTGGAAGGATGATGTCATATAGCATGGATACCACCTGTTGACCTTAAGGTGAACACATGGTCATTTAGGGTAGGCTAGAAGTAGTGTAACATAGACTATGGGGTTTTGTATATAAGATAGACAGAAAATTCTGTACAAAGTTCTCCATTGAGTTCTCTTGTATCAACCCTAATACAAGGTTCTTTCTCTTGACTAACTCTAAAGTCCTGAGTTTGTAACAAGAAATTCCATTGAGTTTTCTTGCATAAACTCTATACAAGGTTTCTTTTTTAACTAATCACTATATCTTGAATTGTAACATTAGAACTCAATTCCCTTACTCTGAGATTGCCTAATATAGGGCCTCCTCTTTCTTTCTCTTTATTCATTTTCATTCTTGACTGAGAAGTAATACTACTCTTTAGTCAAGAAAACATAGTTGAATCCTAGGCTTAAGAGGAGTATAGCAGCCATTGGAAGGCTTGTCATGAACATTAGTGACTAGACCCAGGCTACTAGCTAGATATACTCATCATTAAGGTAGGTAGTATCATAGTAGTATACTTATATCATTTTGAGTAGAAGGCTTATACTAATAATCTATTGTGGTTAGTACTAAATTTCATTAGAGTAGTAGTTGATAAAGTAGGTAGTTAGTAGATAGTATAAAGTAGGACTTGAAGAGAGCTTACTAATACCTACTAAGATAGTATCAAGTTTCTGAGAGTAAGGCCAGCACTGGCTTTTCTTCTTTACTCTTATATATATCTTTTCTCCAAATACTATTATTACTATTACTATTACCTACATCTATTGATTTACTCCTAGTACACAACATAAGCCAACACAGTATTCTAGATTAGATTTTATCACAGTTGAAACTATAAGATAAACAGATTGTAGCAATATAAACATAGATAGTAGCATTGGTGATAGGTGTTACAGACTCAAGCCCTTAGAGTAGAACAAGCAAATAAACCTTATATTGGGTTAACACAAGAGAACTCAATAGAAAACTCCATACAGGATTGTCTACCTTATATACTAAAAGGACCTTGTTTATGCTAATGTTAAATACTCCTGCCCTAATTTTCATTTCTTAACCATGAGTACACCATGTGTTTTTCATGAGGTAAACATGCTGTTAATATGCCTCATTCTCCTGGAGTCTAGGCCTATGACATTACCTTATATGATATGTCATGTGACTGCAGTCATGTGCCTCTTTATTGTCCTTAAGAAGTAAAAGTGCAAGTAAATATAAAAGAAAGAAAAAAGAGAACAGAAGATAAAAATAAAAGGATATTAGAAAAATGTTAAGTCCAAGGTTCACAACTCTGACAATAGGATAAGAAAGAGGAGAGACAGCAGCTCTAAGACCCAATACTGGGTTTAATACTGAGATGGCCAAGCCACCTACCTTTAATAGAGATTAGAAATACTAGCAAGATAGTGAGTGTCATAGTATGCTTAAACTCTTATATTTTATTCTAATTTTATTTATTTTTCTTGGCTTGATTTCTCTTTTTATTTTATTTTATTTTTATTTTATTCCTTAGACAATGAAGAAGTATGTGACTGTAATCACATGATGTGTTATATGTTATAGTATTACAAATCTAGAACATAGTTGAAAGAACTAGAACTATAATGTTAAGAGCATAGTTACAGCATGTTTACCTTGTGGTAATAGTATGGTAGACTCATAGATAACACATGTAGTTTATGATAAGACTTGTAACAGTAGTATATGTAGTATAGAAATGCATTAGAAACTCCTTTTCAAGTTCTTTTGTAATCTCCACAAGACTCTTGTTCTATCAGACTATTTAGTACATTATTAATCATTTTGATTAGTGGTTGCCACAACAGTGAGTTTTGTTATAGCTTGTAAATTGTATATAAGAATGAGAATGAGGAAAGTGTCAGTTGGAAAACAGATACAGTAGGTGTTAACATATATATACAGAAAGGGTTAGTGAATATTTGGAAGGAGAATGTTTTGGAGAACTTAGAGATAGAAGAGTTGAAGTTTCCACCAGTTGGAGATTTTCTAGCTGAGCTGAAGAAAGAATTTGGTAGAGGGGATAATGAGTTGGCAAAAGTAGTAGAACTGAAGAAAATTGAACAGAGAGCTAGGATAATAGAGGATTTTATGCAGAAGTTTAGGAGGATAGCACAAGATAGTGAATACAAAGAATAAGCATTAATTGAGGAATTCAAGAAAGGGATGAACAGTACTATTAGGTGTAAGCTTATAGAGGTAGAATGACTCTCTTGAAGCATTGAGCAGTAGTATGAAAGAGTAACAAGTTTGGACAGATATTGGAAAGAGAGTAGGTGAGAAGAAGAGAGGTTGAGTGGCAAGAAGGAGACAGAAGGTCAAGAAAATCAGAAACAAACTATAATCATAACTATAAGATATGAGTCTAAACAATGCTCGGCTCTACCACAGGTCTGAATAAAGCAGGAGAAATTCCAGCAGATACTAACAGAACCTGCTCCAATAGAGGGTGTTAAGAGAAAAAATATAGTTGTAGTAAACCTACAATAGCAGTGGACAGAATTTGTGTCTAAATGTAACCTATATACCATAGACATAGACTAAGGAAGGAATTATCACAACTGTGAAGGTTTTAGACACATTATAAGACATTTTAGGAATCAGAAAATGATTGGTTAGAAAAGACAAATTAGTTATCAGGACAATGATCATAATTTAAAAGAGGAGAGTCTGGTAGTTCTTAACTAGGCTCTAATTATAATAAGTTTGCAATGCTCTATAGTAGGATAATGAACAATGAAAATTTGTTCAGATGTAATTCAAATAGAAACTTGTTAAGAGAAGTCATAGTGAAGATTAGGCTTAAAAGGATTAATATATATAGAAAGAAATTATAGTAGAGGCATTGTTGGATAGTGGTGTGATAAATTTAGTCCTGAGCTTGAAACTTGCAAGAAAGCAAGGGTTTAATGGAGCCTATAACCTAATGAGAGATTGCACAGTAGATATTCAGATAAGATAATTTATTTATGTCACTAGGATCAGAAAGAAAGAAATTGGTTCTAGTATAGTCTGGCTATGGACTAAATATGAACACTTGAGTATATGCCTATTTACATAGTAATGATAAAAATAAATGCAACTATGGATAAAAAAAATGAAAAAGATATGAAATGTACTAAAATGGGTATAATGATCAGATGAAGATAATAAGTAATACTCACACTTCAATACTCCCTCTCAACAAGACATTATTTCTCTAGCAAAACACCCAGTTAAGTTCAAAATTTAACAAAGACCTCATGAGAGAGTACCTTAGTGAATATGTCTACAAGCATTTCTTTTGTTGATATATAATATAAGTTAATCTTGTCCTGCTTAACATGTTCTTAAATAAAATGGTGGAATATATCAATATATTTTATATAAGAATGTGATACTGGGTTATTAACAAGTACAATGTATTATTAGTTGTTAGCATGGATAATTGTGGCTATTACCCATAGAAAGTCTAGTTCTTCAAGTAAGATTCTGAATTATATAGCTTCTTTTGTTGTATTCACAGATGTAATATATTCTGCCTCAACAGATAATATAGCAACTATTGGCTGCTTCCTTGAAGATTAAGCAATAGAACTACTACCAATATCAAATACAAAACCACCAATAAACCTATGATCATCAGAATCTTGGGCCCAGTTGATGTCTATTCATCCAATGAAATCAAAAGAGTTTTTCACACAGCATTCTAAGACCAAGTTAAAATTAGCAGTGCTCTTTAGATAATGTAAAACACATTTTGCTACTTCCAAATGAGCAATCACTGGGTTTCTACTGAATTGAGCTATAAGGCCAACTACAAATTGGATATCTGGTCTGGTTTAAGTTGCAAATAGTAGAGATTCTACAAGTGAGAAGTAATAAATATTCTTGGCATAAGCTTTGTAAGCTTATTTCTCTATCTTAGTCTTTGGGAAATAAGACATAGAGAGCTTATACTTAACCATGAGTGAGGTTGAGACTGAAGATGCATCCTGTATGCTGAAGTGTATGAGAACTTGATGAATATAGGCTGATTAATTGAGGTAAATAAGACATCTAGCACTGACAGAGATTGAGCAGAAAAGAGGTTATGCTAGGATAAAACAAGAACTATACAATACTAGCCCTTGACTGTATACTAAAAAATTCAAAGAGGATAATATTAGCTTTAGGAATCAAGAGAAGATATAGAAACAATAATATTAAATAGGATTAGAACACATAAAAGAGCCTTTGTAAATGGAAAGAATAAAGTTAGGAAGAATATTAAAAGGAATATATGTATAACATTCATTCACATACTTTCTCTTAATGACATACTCCTAAACAGTGAGTCTTATACTGTATAACAAGTTAGTAAATAGATTACAAAGCTCCTTCAGAGCTTTCAACAGCACTATTCATTCCAAGTGATGTATCCCAAAGACACCCCTCAAGTCAAATCTTACAGCTGAAGATACCAACTGATACTCATCTTGCCAGCCTTTTCCAGACTGCTAGAACTCTCAGATACTCATCTGAAAGTGATAACAGATACTAACAACACTCACTTGATAAAATAGAGGTTAAAACTACTTTTGAGTAGGGGAATTTGTTGTGGCAACCACTAGACTGAATTGTCCAATAATCTCACTAACAAGTAAAGCTCAAAGTAGGCTATAGTGTGGGAATTCACAAGAGAACTCGACAAGGAGCCTCTTCTTAATTAAGGTCCTATTTATACAAATGGTTCATGATCCGTGCTACTAATAATTAAACCTGCCCTATAGTCCATGCTTCAACCTCATGCTCATCTCACTTCTTACTCAAGGCCACCATGCATACTTCATGTGTCCTGACATCATCTTCTAGATTCTTCCACCAGATTCTAGGCCTATGATGTCATATCATGTGACCTGTCATGTGACTTCCTTGTCATGTGCCCTTTTCATTGTCTCCAAAGAAAAAGAAAAGAAAATAAAGAAAAAGAAAAGTAAAATCAGAAAAAATAAAATAAAATAAAATAAAA
>Ga0157363_1007678_pt1 | contig 10223 bp, 4 predicted proteins | sample AttsexASBM1_FD_111477 | JGI IMG/M metagenome (GOLD analysis project Ga0157363, IMG submission 111477) | Fungus gardens microbial communities from leaf cutter ant in Ribeirão Preto, State of São Paulo, Brazil - Atta sexdens ASBM1 | ecosystem: Host-associated > Fungi > Mycelium > Unclassified ...
ACTATACAAGCATTTAAAATCCAACTAGATCGTTTAAGGCATGTTTTTCTATAGATTATTTCTCACATATACGATTTAAATATATTATAAGATTTAAATATTGTAAAATTTTTACATTATAAGGTTAAATAAATTATATTATAAATATATTTTATATGTAATAAATATATTTTTTTCATATCTTTTTATAATTAATTGATTAGATCCATTTTTTTAAATTAAAAGAACTGAAAATTGAAAAAATTTAATACGTTTATCGTTTTCGCGAATGATTTATGCTAATTTTATATCAATTTAGCTTATTGTTCATTTTATTTTCCAAATTTTATTAATTTAATTTTTTAGGAATGTATATATATATTCGTAGATGTATTTACATATATTACAAGTCACTTGTGATATACAGATGTGCATTAATATATGTGTTGTAAATCCTATTATTTTCTCCTTTTCGTTCACTAATCAACAAAAAAAAATGTGCAACGTTTTATCATTTTCCTTATACTTTAAAATGCAACTTTTTAAATATCTGTATTTTTATTTATCGCATCTTTAAATTCAATGATTCTAATCTATCTATCCTTCTGTTAAGAAGATTGTCCCATTCTTAAGAATCGAATTTGCTTCTTTAAAATGAGCCAATGATATTGATCCTAAAGTTCTGGATTGTTCACCATGGTTGTTCACTACAGTTGTTGTAATGTTACATCGATGCGATATCGATCGTAAGGTGCGGCTTCAGGAACGGATGGGTGAACGGACGTTGCATAAAGCGAGTAATAATGTGATTGACGTTAGTCGACATCGAGCGTCTCTTTAGATCAATCCTAACAGACTCCGCCTTCCGAGATCAAGATCAATCCGCATCGGTATTAGGCTTCAATGCCTCGATGAATCATACTCATCTCTTTCCATGAACCTGCATTCCCGAGTGTGACTAAACCGCCCGCGGAGATTAAGAGACGTTATTGTGAGTGTAGAGACCAGCATAATTTTTCATGCCAGATCGGTATCGAGTGGGTGAATCCCAGAGCGAGAGCTAAAGAGAAGAGAGAAGTCGGATAGAAGAGAAACCGACTGATTCTGAGTGACAGTCGAGGGATGGGTTAGACTAAAAGGGATACAACCGCGAAGAGCCCTTTTTTCATGGCTACTCAAGCTCTCCCTTCGTTCCATTATGCCGCATTTCTCTCAAGAAAAACCAAAGATGCGACAATTTGGCCCTGCGCGACTCCGGGGATGACTGATGCCCGCTCTTTTCATATCTTTCAGGCAGCTACAGAGGAAAAAGTCGACATCTCCAGATCGTCCGTGAGCGAAAGGAGCAAGCGGAAGTGTCGGCTCTTATAAACCTACCAAGGTTGATCTACCGCACGATAAATGACACGGCGAAAAAGAATTGCTTTCTTTACAATATGAAAAATGTTCTTCGATTGTATATATAATATACAGAAGTATAATATTTTTATATTAATAAAAGGTGAAACCTAGAGAAAAATTATTAAAATAACTTATATAGATACATATAATTATTTCAATTCTTCAACTTAATACGATTTAATTACAAAAACAAATTTATTAAATAGATGACTGTTACGTTCATTTAGTGAGAGAGATATCCTATCTAGTACCTAAATGTATTCCATGCAAAACAAAAACTCGATTCGTATAAATTCTCTTTTCCCACGTTGCGCAGCCACGCGGGATCAAAGAGGAAACGCAGCGAAAAATGATGGGGTGCGACGGCTGCTTTAATAGTCCTCCCCTTCCCGTATAATCTTGAATAAATTTACCGGCGTTGTTCGATGAAGTATCCATGGTCTCAAGGCCGCGAATTTGTGGACTCAGTGCGGTAGGTTAACGCGCACGCGAATGTAAAGTGGCTTTCGGAGTAAGCCACGGTGTTAACGATGCTCCTCTCCGGGAGGAGAGAACCGACGGTGAGTAGGATCGGCTTGCTTTAGTATTCCGAATGTTTCATATACATACAGCAAGTCGCAGCGAGTATCAGCACGCAGTCCGCTCTGTAAGCAGCTTAGCCGGTCTTAAGCGGCTTCGTGGCCCTCTGGGCGGACCGGAGATGCCGATTTTTGGTCTCCCGCATCCACAAAATCTCTTTCTCTCTCTCTCTCTCTCTCTCTCTCTCTTCGTTCCTCTCTTCTTTATTACTCTTTTTATTGACCTTAACTACCTCGATTATCTGTTCGTAGGCACAAGTGAGAAAATATTGAATGCATTTTGTCAGTCGCGAGCCTTAAGAAGTCACCATGTATTTCATCCCTACCAATATTTGTCATATCTTGACAGATCACTGGTAATTTTGCTACCCTGATGCTTTTGAGTGATAAGTATACTCGGCATCTTTCTAGTTCTTGGACTGCCGAGAATCGGATTTAGAGCGAAACATGATGTGAGATATTAACGACGCGTTGATGAAATGATAATACCAAAACAAGGTCTGCAGGAGTGTTTAGGCATGCATCCGATTTGTCGGAAATTTCGATCTCGTCTCTCGGATGAATCACAGCTCATCTCGCTGCAACATGCATTCCTGAGCGACAGGCATATCGAGCACGAAACTCCCTTTCAAGCCTCTTTGTTAAGTTAATAATCACCGGGACAGATCTGGGTTTCGTGACGGAGCGTCCTGCGGAGTAGGTCCCATAGAAGACATCTTGGCTCCATCAGATCTTTATCCTAGTAGGCTGCGTAGTTAGAATAGGGTTGAGTCCGTTGTGGGTTCTTTTGAGATCACCGCGGGGATCTCGACAGTGAACGTGGTAATGAGGAAAATCGTAGCAGTCGCTAGCGTTAAATCAAGACGTTGTTTCCGCATCAAGCCCTGGGCTTTAACCAGGTATACGAGCCTTTCTCTCGTAACTCGAGGTCCGCAGCATTGCGTCCGAGCGACAGAGAGAGAGAGAGAGAGAGAGAGAGAGAGACCGCAAAGACATAAAATATTTTATAGACGGTAAAACATCGCGGTGTGCTGGTTGAACTGTAAGTCTTACGATCGACAGTTTAGCGATGGAACGTGTCGACTGAAGATCCATCGTTCTTACTTCCGTAGAGTTGAGAAAATATACGGGTAATCGCCGGGACCATCCGTTAAATTTATAGATAGGGCTGTGGGCCGAATTTACTTTATGCCCTAAATGGGAAGGCTATGTTGAATTTACACCGCCTCGTTCCGAATGGGTGTCCGCTGTAAATTTATTCTCGACGGGTTATTTTCTACAGTCCATTAGATACAAGGCGGCCGTGAGTTATGTATGACGCATTCGGGATATTTGAAGTACTAATTTACGATAAAATTATACGTACACAAACGTAGGCAGAGAAAATACACTTCTTGTGAGTGGCTTTAATTAAATATCATGATTACGTTAGAGGTTTAAGAAAGTGACTGGAAAATGCGATGCATTGTAAAATCCATAATATTCTATAAATCTTAATAAGATATCTTATCTTTTTTAAGTGAGTACAGAAAGTTTCCATTAACACAAACATATAAAGAAATATTATTAAACTTTATGTAACAGATGTAAAATGATTTTTACTATGCTAATACGTCATAATTCACCCGTTAAATGTGAAGTAGAGATAGTTATCCGAGTGAGCATTATACAAATTTCGCTGCGTAGCCTTCATTTCTCTCTCCGGAATACACCTCGCCTTACGTTCATGTTTATACCACGTACTTCCCTAGGTCCATGTATCCTTCTAGTTGCCTCTGAAGTTATATGTAGTGCCCGGGAAATGATGAAGTGTCGCACTACGAATACTACGAAAGTTGCATACAAAATGCATTATACGACGCCTCATGCCCGGCACGGCTTAGTAAATTCTAGCGCAACAGAATACATCTGAGAGTAAAAGAAGTACTGATTGCGTCACGACGGAAGCGAATACAATTATTCGCACAATGTGAAATGTGAAAATAAAAACGCAATTTATCTATTATAGAAAAGAGATATTAATATCTATCAAACATTGTTTCAATTTGATGGAGAAAAAAGAATAACGGCATTATCCTGAAAATTTTTTATAAATGCATTTAGATTAATTTTTATTCGAATAAACCAGAAAAATAATGATTTTTTTGCTGCATGGAGTAAAAAATCTAAATTTATGATTATTTAAAAGTACTTTTATAGAAACAATTCAAATCTCTCTTTAAACGTTTAAAAATCAAAGTATAAAAGAATAGAAGAATTTGAATTTAACGAAAGCAATTGTATGGAAAAAAACATTTTTTTCATCAAAAGATTTAACAAGATATTGAAAAGATACTGTCGTGATAAATGATAAAGTGTGACTCGCGGGCTATGCTTCATTAAGCCTTAGTGGGGCGCAAACAATTCCTGCATACGGTCCTGCTTGAGCCCGAAAGTGCCCGATACGTCCCCAACCGTGACGCCCCAGGACACGCTACAGGACGTCCGAGGTAGTTTTATAGAACAAGTTCTATTCACCGCAAGAGTCTCTTCGCAGGGTAACTGCAGGCAACGGCGGCGGTAACGGAGGTCCTATCTAGCCTCCGCAGGGAATGACACATTTCCTGACTATCCGTTCGTTCCACTCGGTGGCGATGCGTTTATAGGTGCATCATACATACGTGCATACACGTGTCCCCTATTGTGCATTTGTGTATCTACAGGCCAACTCGTGACCGGCATTTGCAAGGCGATTACGCAAAGCGCCACGTAACTGTTAACAGCAGTATCCACTCTGCCAATTAGTATTACATAAAGCAGTCAGCCCCCACTTGCATATCAGGGATTACCGATGAACTTTATCGATACACAGTCGATGGAAGGGTATAACTTTGCTAATTAAAATGGGAACGGTATTTACACTTGTATTCACTAAACGTCATGGTATTTCGCTATGACGCATCCAATTACATTACATCGATATAAATTGTCAGTCCTATTAATTTTTGCTCCAACTGTTACATTTTGCAAACGTTATTATGTGGTATTTATGGTTGTTGCTATTTTATTGCTGATCGGCATCTGCTTATTTCGGTATTGATGTATAATTTAACGTAAAATTCGTTATGAAATATTATCGAGAGTATACACGCCATGTATGCATTCGAATATGAATAAATAAACGTACAATTACGAAACATCGGGGAATCGATTAGATGAAGTGACGGAAACCAATTGGCCAAAGGGCCGAGTGTTGACCGGTTGATAAAGCTCTCGGTAGTTTGCAGAACTGCTGATTAAACGTTTGTTCATTAAAACACAGACCGTACGTCCTCTCGTGGCGCCGCAGATAGCAATAAATACTCCTTCTCGTGACTGCTTACTTATCTCGCCTAGCGTTATCTTCAAATCAGATTCGGCGGTCGGACAGAGAGAACTCGTTCCGACCCAAATGCACTGAGTTCGTGTTTCTTTCGTGTTCTTTTCGGTGCGCTACAACTGTATAATTGCTACACTCGGCGAGTACCGCCGGTATCATTTAACTTGACATTTATTTATCTCCCTCCTTCTCGCCCATTTTCTTTCTTTCGTATTGCCTCGTGCCTAGAATTCGGGATAGGATTACTCCAATTACTGTGAAAATGTCTGACGGTAGAATGCCGCGAAAAGACGGGTAGGAACGTAGATGAGGATCAAGGCTATCAACTCTTTGTTAATTAAAATGCCGGGGAAACGTTTCGTCGGGGGAGTAACGTACGTCAAATATTTCACGTGAAGAGCTTCGAGTACGAAAGTGTTCATTGCCGAGTTACTTCTTACACGTTCTTCTCTCTGTTATAGCTTTCCTAGTGTACTGTCGTTCGAAAACAAACACATGTTCTCTCCTAAGATACCTGCGCACGCTGTCAATTGTTGTTATCCACAGCAAGAAAGACCCCAACAAACATCTTAGTTAATTAAGATCTTATAAAAAGCCACGTCCATGAATTTAAAATAAACATTGTTTCTTTGATAGACGTGCACGATTATCTTATCTTGTTAAGAAGATATCTCTTGGTCAGATTTAGGGGAGTTTGATCAAGTCCGGAATAGGCACATCTGAAAGAAGCTGTCTGTTTCTCATTCTTTCGGTAGTAACATCACTGTATAACAACTTTTGCGAAGCAAGTCAACCTAATATTTTTCTTATCTTGCAAAGTAAGTGTGTGTATGTGTGTACACACACACACACACACACACACACACACACACACACACACACACACACACACACATATATACACGTATTGCAAAATATATAGGACTGCGCATCCCTAGAGTTGCCCACTTATAGGAAACATAATAGCGCTCTATTCCGCGGGACCGGGTTTTCTTATCTGATGTACTCTGACCGCCTACTCCTGGGACAGACACTTATATGATACACATAGTGGAGCGGCACGGCGATGGAGTATCGACCGGGGCATTTTCCTTATTGGTTTGCTTCCCGGCTTTCGCCACTAGCTCACTCAGAAGAGGAAAAATCCAAAAAGGATTCGATGGAATCGCTTCGAATTGAGGACTCTGACCTGCACTAAGAAAACAATTCCGATCGTCTCTCCGAATATATTCGGAGACTCCCTTTGCTCACATGATGGCACACTGGTGAGAAATGATACGGCGCCGTTACTTCGCCATGATCCCGAACGTACGGATCGAGGGATATCGATTCGAATACGTATGAGAGAATCCTTTCTCTTGCGGTGGAACTAACAACGAGACGAATTTTCGACCAATAACGATATGCATTTCATATTGCATATGTATTCTTTCTGGCGATACTATTTTTTTTGTACACACTTAAATTGGAGAAAAGTGTTTTCATTGATTTGATGCATTGAAAAGGAATTTATTACTTTGAAAGATTTTGAAAATTTCACGTAGGAATATAAATATTTGCTCGCGGCGATAGCGATGATCGCAAAAAAAAGCAAATATTTATATGATTCCTACGTAAAATTTTCAAAATCTTTCAAAGTAATAAATTCCTTTTCAATGCATTAAATCAATTAAAACACTTTTCTCCAATTTAAGTGTGTATACAAAAAATTTGTTTATGTTCATCGAGAAGGAATGAATAGAGTGAAAGCACATAGAATACCAGAATGTTAATTAAATAAATTGAAAGAAAGAAAAAGAAAAGAGAGCGAGAGAGAGGGGAAGAGAGAGAGAAAGAGAGAGAGAGTTTTTTTCATTCTACGCGAGTGCTTCTAATTATCAATATAAAATGATAATTAATTATTATTGCCTCGTCTGTTTCATAAACGAAAATGGCAGGATATAAGAATAATATAATCCAAAGCTTACAATGATCTGGATAGATTCGCTCTGAAATTCCCTGGCATGCGAAAAGCATTCTTCTTCCTCCGCCATTCGTTCGAATCGACATCGAGCAAGCGTAAAATTAGAATAATTAACGGTACTCTTCGATCAATTCCACATCAATGTAATTAACAAATGTCGAGGAAAGAGGTAAAAATAGTAATTGCTTGTTCATCATTTCCTCCTGCGTATTCAATCCACAACTAATAATACAAAAGACTTAACATTGTAATATCACTTTGGTCTTTGTCTATCTCGCTTTAATCGCTATATTTAATTAATTAGTAAGTTATCACATCTCCGCGCATGTTTATACACCAATGAATACATTTCCTATGTATATTTTTGCATCTAGTTCTTTAATTCCATGCGCGCAAGTCAGATTATATAATTGAGGAGATGGGCGGAATAAAGGTTCAATTATAAAATCTTGATATTAATAAAAATTAAAATAACTTGCTACTTTTTTATAATACACAAATGAATTTATGTAATGTCTTTAAGAAGTTACATGTTACAATTTTTTCATTAAGATCAATATTACATGAAAAAGTTAATTGCCGGAAAAAAGGCCTAAGTAGAATTATGCCTTTATTCTGCCCATCAATTATATAATGGACGTATTATTATTAAGTTAATACAGATACAATAGTTGTAAAATATAAAATTTGAAAAGTTTAATAAAAATATATTTTTACAGGAAAAACCAACAATGTCCAGGAAAGTATTTTTTGTATCATTTATATTCACGAATTTCCATTTTGCAATTTTCATTAAAATTAGAGTTCGAAATTTTTTGTGTACACAGTTATTAATAGCACAATAAAAACTTCAAAAGTATACAAATATGATAGTGATTAATTTTTTTTTCAAATACGCAGAATAATTCCTACATTCTACAACGACAATTTACGTCCAAATCTATGGTCATAACAATAATTATTATTCTAAATAATTATAATTCTAAAGCTATGTCATATCTTTACACGTTAGTGGCATTTGTGAACACCGACTGCAATAAATGTAGACTGTAGTATTACTTTTTGGGTGGAAATTCACTTGCCGACCATTGTGCCATCCGCAGTTCGCTTTTGTTCGCCAAGAATATAAGTCGCTCTACGCAATTAGAGGGCATTATTAAAACGAAAAATTTATTTTCTGTCGGCTGAAATGTCTGGGATAGTCTAGTAAATTGTTTCGCATTCTTGGCCTCAGCTTCAGTGTGTTAATCGAATTACCCAAGTTCCGGCGAGAAATTCAGCTGTAATGTGGTAATGAATTAGACGGCCGCTAACTCTGTCGCGATTGTTCCGCATTATACGAAGTCTTATCGGGAAATGTGCCGTATTTTCGATTGGCAAAGCACGTATGCAATATATAAGAACACGAACTGCAGTCGCACGTACAACCGTTTGTTATTGTAGCATTGTTCGTTTCGGGAGAAATTGTTACAGCTTTTAGTTTGTCGATATATGCGAGGGAGGCGCGGTTATTGCAAATATTATATTTACGGACGGTACACAAGGTTACACTTTTAGAGTAACGGGCTATTGTCACGTTCAGCACAACTGTTACAGCTAACAATAAGAACAATAAAATTCTACATTGATATTAATTACATTTACAAAGGCGATGAAATAAAATAAATCTAAAAGTTATAAAAGAATATAAATCTAAAAATATTAAACTCTTATATTTTTCCTTCTTTCTTATTGTATATTATAGGTTATATAGATTGCTGCTTTAAAACCTAAATAGTTTTTTACAAAACATACTTTCTTTACAAAGTCAAACAATTAAAAATATTTTTGAGATATATGTATATTATATTGTAATTTAGATTATAATAATTTCACATTTATAGGAAATATTAAAGATTAATTAATTAATTAATTATTTTTTTTTAATTATTATATTGACTCTTTCTCTCTCTCTACAACAACTATACTACAACAATAAGTTTTCATATTCCCGCTAAAATTTTAATTATAAGTTACTATCGATTTATAGATTCGACACAGAAACCTGGAAACTCAGGACTAACAATAAGTCATTGTTTCTAAGCGGCTATAGATACGTAACTTCTTAACTCCTAAATGTCATCCAAGCGGAATGATCACGATTATCACATTATGTAACTGCTAAACTTTACGCCATTCCATAGGAATGCACTATCCTAGTTACCTTGAGTACCAGTTATATTGATTCACCTAAAAATATGTAGATCTCTATTCAAACAATAGAAATATTAAAACTTAAATCTCCGCTTATGCATTATTTGCGTTTGATTTTATTTAATTTCAATAATACCGAATATTCAAGTGCAGACGATAATTCGCGCAGCAAAGGTAACAATAGTAACAAAGATAAAAGCGCGGTCTCTCTCACTCTCTTGGCGTACAATTCACATTGTTTTAGAAAAACCTCTGATCGAAAATTCTATGAGAAGTTTTTTTTATCTCGTTGGATCTCTCTTCTGCAAACGTCATATCGTTTGCCGAAGAATTCCCATGTCAAAGCCAAACGGCCATCGCATCGCTATCGGCGTCCTTAACGCGCGAAGTTAGGGAGTGGACCTGCGCGCCGGCATTTCCTATCTCTGCCAAATGAACGAATTTGCCAGAGTTAGCAGTGATAATAAACTTTTTTGTCCCCCGGGGTAGACACCGAAAGTAATGTGGGGACAAACAATATCAGTGGGAAACTCGTAGAGTAGACAGTGCAGATTTAAGCTGCCGATTTGGCACAGAGGACAATAGGGCAACAGACGTAATAGTCGTTCATTCTGAATGAAGTTTGATGTACAACACTCTCTCTCTCTCTCTCTCTCTCTCTCTCTCTCTCTCTCTCTCTCTCTCTCTCTCTCTCACACTATTTATTCTCTATTTTTATACATACATATATATATATATATATATATATATA
>Ga0157363_1007679_pt1 | contig 10223 bp, 7 predicted proteins | sample AttsexASBM1_FD_111477 | JGI IMG/M metagenome (GOLD analysis project Ga0157363, IMG submission 111477) | Fungus gardens microbial communities from leaf cutter ant in Ribeirão Preto, State of São Paulo, Brazil - Atta sexdens ASBM1 | ecosystem: Host-associated > Fungi > Mycelium > Unclassified ...
TCCTTAATAATTACCTCACTTAGTAAATTTTATAGAACATTTTTATAGAAAGATTTTGGATATTAAAAAAACAATCCAGCCTATCTAAAACAGAATTTTAAATTGACCCATATCTCGGAACAGTACAATAAAAAAAAAAAACTTCCGTAAAACATTCAAGAGACCAAAATCTCGCATTATGAGATACTTCAAATTGGCCAGGAATTTATAATCTAGAGAAAATACGCCACGCCTGATACATTCTGCATATTTGTGACGTAATATCCTTAATAAAGCTTTCGATGAAAAATGTCTTTTCAAAATTCCTTAAGATCTCCATTAACACGCAAGAATTTTACCAACACTTACAAGTTAAGAATGTCGAGCATCGAAAGTATTTTATCTCTTTAGGGGATTCTAAAGTAAAGGCGAATTACTGACCATATTTCGTAATTCTAAACTACCTTTGAACTGTCTTTATAGAATTGCAAAATTCTTGTATACGATTAAAATATGCACAAAAATAGCTATTGCAAATATTGGCTTTGCATAAAAATGAAGAAAAATTAAAAATATCACTTATTTTTGGAAGGTACGTGCTGTCATCTGATGATAATATTTGCCCAAAAATTTTACGGTTTATATTATATAAAATGAGATTTCGTCCTAGAAACAACATGCACGAATAACATCGTGCAATTGGAACTAAAATTAAAAATATCAAAAAGAAGATTGTTTAGAATTATATTTTATAAATGCAAATAGAGATAAAGAATGGTAAAGATGAACAATATTGCATGTAACGGTAGGATCTTGCAAGAGACATGGCGCTGCAATATGTTAGAAACTTAAGTAAGAAACTGAATTAAAAATATCATCATTATCGATATTTTTACTTTGAAATTTAAAAGTTTATTGATATCAAAAGTCAAAGTACGGCCTTTGCTTTAAAATCCTCTTAACAACATAATGAATAACTCACATTTCTAACGTTTTCATTTTTCTAACAAATTGCGTATGATTCCAAATATACACAGAAGTTTTATCTTCCGCTCACGTCCAAGAATTTCATCTCACGAGAATAAGTGCAGATGTATAAACAAGACATTAAGTGAAAGGAACATTAATTTCTGATGTACACAGCGAAATGAGGTAATAGCAACATTCCAGGCAAACGAACACAAGCGATTTACCACGCGAATGACTGGTATCAGTGGAACCCTGTTTTTCATCCTCCCCCACTTCTCTCCTGCTACCCTCTAATCTGAACGGAAAATTGGAGCCCGACACTAATTGAAAGTCGATTGAATGCGATGAATGCATCGGTTGGTTTGGTCGATTCCCCGTCCTCCTCTATTCGGAAATCGCGGCATTCTCATTTCTTCCTCTCTCCTGCCTGGTAGTCTCTGTCTTTGTTGCCGCGGGAAAATACACGGAAAAGCTTTCGAATCGCACGGAGATCTCTTTGTGCCGGGCGAAATGCGGTAGGGATATTTAACCCTTAACCGCGGGGAGGCCTGGTTTACACTTTAGCCGGAATGCAATCCACGGATTACAAATGCCTGACGCGAATTTATTTTGAATTTGCGTTTAAGGCGAATAATTTGCATTAAGAGCGCAATATCTCTTGTTTAGTATTTATTTCGAGTGAGGAATTTATTTTTGAAATGCACGAAAACGGTACATATTTTACATTAAAAAAATTACAGGCTTACGCGAAGAGAACAGTTCTGCTGAAATATCTAAAAATTTAGCTGGATACGCATCTAAAAATAATTTTATTGGACCATCAAAATAATTATGTAGAATGTTCAAACTAATTGCTAAAATGTCAAAACTTTTTGCAATATTGCGCATCATATTTCAACAAAATTATTTCAGATCTGTATCTCGCTAAATTTTTAAATACTTTAGCAAAAACGTTCTTTATATATTTTTACATGTAAATTTATAAATGCTTCTAATGGCATGACACAAAAACTCAATAAACGAAGGAGATTAATTAATGAGGATGGCTGATCAATCATCGACTCGACTATTACTGAGATTTGATAGAAACCTATTAAGAATAACGACCGCACTCCTAAAGCCAGTTATACCTCTACATCGTATTTTGACGGGTGCTGCGATTTCTGTTGACGACACTGATACAGTTCCAAGACACGTGCAAGTTTCCCCGAGCTCTTGAAGAGCTCTCTCGCCACGAGACTCTCTCACGCCCGCGCGCCCTCGATGTCTAATTAGTTATTACTAATCACCGGGAGTAGTTCGGCAGTAGTTCGATTTGCGCGCACATTCACATCGCAACGACGCATTGACAGAGGCAAGACGGGAGAGAGAGAGAGAGAGAGACGGTGGATTTCAGAAACTCGCGTAGACTCAGAAGGGTAAAGGTTACGCTCTTGCTCAAGTAGCCGAGTTATATGCGGAAACTCGTATCTCCCGTTTAGCGATGACATGCGCGTGTTTTGCATTTTGAGTGGCATAACGAGATACAAAGCATAAATTTAACCTGTGCGTCAGTTTTCCATTATCTTTTATCCTTCCCTTCATTCGTATGTCAATGAAGTATCATCATGTACACGATATGATCTTGAGAACGATACTGAGGATTATCTAATTAGCAGTTTAATTCTCCGGAATTGATAATGTCTAATAATCTAATAGTCTATTTAGACCTACTCAATTACAAATCTGTTTGTCAAAAGTGTCAAACAATTCAATTTTTTATATGTATATATAATTTACACATAAATATTTAAGCATGAAGATCTGCTTTAATCGAATATAGGAATTCTAGTATTTAATTAAATCAATTTTTTTATATTTGCAAATGGGATTATTATTAAAATATATTTATAGTGGTATTAAGGGTGTAACACTGATTGCCAAAAATTTTCGGCCAACATATAATTTTTAATGATAATAAGTTAATAAAATTCATATAATTTTGAAACGTAATATTTAAAATATTAGAATAATTATATACTAGTTCTTTATATATTCTTAAAGATTCTTTATCTGAACAATATCATAAAATTATTCATTAAGCGAAAACTTTGACAGCAACTGTAGCATTCATTCCTTTTATTCGAGTTATGTCATTTTGGTTCCTTGAAATTAATTAGATCCTCTTAATTAACATAATTTAAATGGGTTTTACAGAACCCAGCGTTAATAATTGTGTTACAGATTTGGACATCAACTTCGGAACATTAAACATTATGAGACAATCATTCTAATAACGGAATAAAAAAAAATCGCATAAATTCAAGCGACAAAAACAAAAGCCACGATCAAGAACAATATCATCCTCACTGCTTTATTTGTCGTGAAATTATACCGAGACAAGTCGCCTTCAAGACATGGAAACAAAGAATAACAACAGTTTTACTTTAAGAAATACATTAATGATGTGCCACTGCGAGAATAAAAAAAAAACTTTGTCAGTTGTTATTTATTACTGTCAGCGGCAACTGCACATTTCAGATAAGCTTTCCTATCTTGTATATCTATCGTAATATATTTGAAACTAAAAATGTCATAAAATATCCCAAAAAAATATACCAAATGTAGATTGATTTTATTTATTGTTTTAGACTGACGTTAAAATCAATCTACATTGATGGAAATGAACAATATAGCAAATAAATTACAGAGGATGTACGCATACCTTAACGATGTAATTACAGATATTATATATTTAACTTGAGCAATTTATTTTCGAAAATACAGAAATAAATTTTTAAAAAACGCCACGCGTGGTACTTCACTATTTTAATTTAATAAAGCGCACTTTCGTTATTTTGAAAGCAGATGGAAATCAAACACAAACCTTAATTTAATTTAAAAAAAAGAACACGCAAATGGAGTGTGAGATAAATATCGATGCGTTTTTCAAACAACGCCGCATTTGCCGCGATAACGGCCGCCCGATTCTCACTGTCGATCACGGCTGTATTCAAATTCGTATTCGAATTATACAATAAACGCGTCGTCGTTGTTATCGTTACCGCCGATCTTCACCGATTGCGCAACAAATCAAATATTCTCTCTGGCTGATGCACCGATAAACTCAACACATGTTTGCGATCGAATTCATTTCAGAGATTAATTTCAGTGCGAACAAAAACAGAGCGCGAATCATATCACACGTGATGACATCCCAATTAAGACTGCGCGGTCAATAAAAGATTAATCGAAACCGGATATACGCGCGGATATAATAATGACATTCAGACCGTACAAACTTCGAAACGGCCGTTCGAAAAGCTATTATAAATACAACGTACATTTATATTCGATATTGCTCGGGAAGCTTATCTTTGTCGATTTATATTTTTTTTTAATGTCGTAATAAGAATTGATGTCGGAAGGAGCTGCTATATTGGTAATTCGAGAGTTAATGCACGCGGCAAATTGACATTATGAGAGGCAGGAGCGCGATTAAGGATCGCAACAGGACAAACCACGAGCAGGCAAACTACGAAGAGATGACTACTGTCAAGCATGACATCGGCGATTCCATTTGACAATCATCTGACTATCCACTGAATTCCTGCGACGTTTCCGTAATGCGATCCGGTTGCCTCGTTGCATCATTTATCACGACTGAATGACGGACAAGCATCTCGCTGTTGAAGATCAAGAGACATCGAAGATTGACGGGGAAACGGGAGGAAGATACGAGAAAATCGATGGAGATCGACGAGAGCGAAGGAAAGGGGGATGTTGTCGGCGTTGTCGTTCGGATATTGTCTTCGTATTCAATATTTAATTAATTTGGCTGCTGCTAAGGAGTTTACTCTGGAGGTTGAATCGTGGGTTAGGCCGGGTTAGCATCTCCGATGCAACTACCCTGTTACGAGCAACGAAGGGTTGGAGACTCCGTCGAACTGACTCTTGACAGGCTCTGGATGTTTGATCGTTTTAGCATGAAGAGATGTCATGCGACGATCACAACTGATTGTTTCATGTAATTGGTTGGCTACGTGACGAAGGTTGTTACCTATTAATACAGCTAAATCGTGAACGAAGATGAACATAACATTGTAAGTAGTTTGCTTGAATTAAGAAAATTAAGAATGTGCAAAAATACTGGCTGGCATTCAACACTTTCTAAAAGTGAATCAATGATAATGCTACTTATATAACTTATATAATTATCAGCGAATATTCACTATTTTTCAGTAATAATAGACTGATTCATTTTTAAAGGTTATGATTTTCTGCAGATTCAAATTTTCACTGATGATTACATCAGTTATAAAAGAAGAAAAAACAACTTTGTAATTGTTGTAAAATTTTTTAATATGATTGGTACATTTACATCCAGCACTAAGGACAAAAACTAATCACATTAAAGAATCTTACAACAGTTGCAAAGCCTTTTTTTCTGCTAAACGTAGCCAATATTAGCCATGAATATCCGTCTTGGCCAAATAAATTGGTCTTTTTGTTTATTTGCTCTCTAAATCTGAATCAGTGAATAGTCACTTACCCTTACTCAGTGGCATATTTTGTACTGATAATCAGTGAAGTTCAACTAGAAAAGGAAGAATATTTGAACATTATATAATTAAAATATCGATATTTATACGTTAATTTCAATCTTTCAATATCATATTCATTTAAGCACTAAAACAAGATTAGTTAGGTAACATAATAAAAATTAGCTAAGTTAGATATCGCACATTTAATTCACTGATTACCAGTGGCACTGATATCAGTGATTATCCACTGATTCAGATTTAGAGAGTGTGTTGAACTAATTACGTTGCACGAAAAAATGATTTTATTCTTCACTTCATGAGGTAAAATGTTATTTAACTCAAGGGATTGGATTGCCATTACTGCTTAGATATCTATTGGAGAAAACTCGAACTGGTTGCTAGAATTCAAAACTTCTTACAGCATTATGCTTGAGTGTCCTATGTAATTTTTTTTTATATAATGATAGTCCAACTTTGATAGTCCAACAAAAAACTTTTAGATCTGCATTTAGCTACATTTTTAGATATACTTCAGCAAAATCTTTTTTTCCATATATCAAATAAAATAAAAAAATGTTATATTAACATTAACGAGATACAAGCAAGAAAATCTTGTAAAAAATGCACAAAAAGAATTTGCCACATACATGAAATTGAAAATCAAACTTTTGTACAAGATGATAGATTTTCATTACTAAAAGGAGCATTCTAAACTAAACTCCAATTACGTACATAAACATGCGCAATTTCTGTTTTTTTTCTTAAAGTAACCGAGCGAAATACGCGAAAATTAGATGCGATGTTTCAGAACAGAAGTATATCGCAGCCATTCGCTTCTTTTTAATTTCGCCTTCGTCTATTATTCTATCACCGCTCGGGGATCGAGGCGAAAGCCAAATGGAGGTGAACTACGCTATCCCCGGATGGGAATCCCGCGTGGGGATGTGCCGATAATTCTATGAATCCGGAAACAGCGAGTGGTTTCTGTCTAGAGTTCTGGAGAGCCCATTACCCGGATTACTTTTCCGGCGTTTTTTATCGGCGGTCTCGCGGCACTTCATCCGACTTTTGCGTTCCGCGTCGTTTAAATATCGGCTGATTGATATAGCGCATCAACCATATATCGATAACACGTTTTTAACCAATGACAATAACCGATGGTTTTCACGATGTATTCGATGAAGATCTACCTTCAAGAAGTCGTGCACTTATTGAGATAATGAATAGTCGAGCGCAGGTCTATTAAACTTTTGTACCGACAACGCAATCTTATATCACGTAAAAATAATTGCATCTCATTTAACTGTATTTTACAGAGGCCAATATTGATAATACTTCGTAAAAGTCATTTTTTAATACTTTCTTGATGCTGAATACAAATTTTCTAAATTGCTTCATCATGTCGCAATCTTGAGAAATTTGCAATTCAATTTACAAAAAGGACAATTTTTTACATATTTTGTCATATTTTGTCAACGTACGATGTATGACTGAAGGAGTTTTATTACAATCGAAACTAAATATGTTGTTATGACTTTCAACCCTCTTTTTTTTAGTGCTGACTACGGTTAATAAGATATTAAATATGGAATCTATTATACAATAAAATGCTGCATATTATTAATAATTTAACAAGTAGCTTTCAACTATATTCATTTAAACTTTAGAATTGTTTAGGCCGTTGAATATATCTGATGTCAAAATTCAAAGTGATAGATTCAATATAACAAATATCAAAACTTGAAAAACGTTCGGATTGTTTCAAAATAAACAAATGTCTTTCATGATTTTAAATTTGTCAATTTTGACACCAACCCAAAAAACTCTTACATTTAAATAAACATAATTGAAATATATTTAGTAAATCGTCAATGATCTAATTCATCTTTCCGCAATAAAAATCTACATTTAACCATGAATATCTTTATTAACCACAATCAACACTAAAAAAATCCTTTAGAAAAATCTTAACAATATGCTTCATTTTGATTGCAATAAAAATTCTCCAGCACATCATATATCATAGTTATACGATAAAATATGATAAAATATGTAAAAATCCTTTTTGTAAAAAAAATCTTTTTTACTTTAAATGTAAATTTCTAACAAAATGTGACATGATGGAACAATTTAGAAATCGGATTCGTATTTAGCATCCAAAAAAATCTACGGGAAATGACTTGTCTTCTGATTGATTTTTTTTCAAACAATGTAATCGTCACTCATATTTTTAAAAAATACATCAGATAAGATAAAGTTTAATGTTTGAAATATACATTCAATCACGTTTCATTTAAAGATTAATTAATAATCAATTAAATAAATAAAGAATCAAAATTAATTTTAAAAATTTAAGAAAAAAATCAAGGATGACAAATACAAAATGTAATAAAATAATTTAAAAAAACATGACCTGATAAAACCAATTTCAACTTACTAGAATAACAGAACATAAATTAATGTTTAAGTGCGGAAATCTTTGAAAATAACGAGAGAAGAAAATTCAAAGAAAAATCAAAATCGAAACTTTCACGTAAAATAAAATTCAACTCGAGGCATTGATATCTTACTTTCGTCTCTACGTGACATCCCATGAGACTGAAAAAAAAGGACGAAACATTGACAAGCGCATCGAGAAACCGAGTTCGTGCAAAAATGTTTCGACACCAAGCGTGCGCCATCGACCGTCCTATTAAAGTATTACCGCTTTCCGAAGTTGCGGAATACTTCAGGATCGCTACGCTGTAATATAATTTATCAAAGAGTTAACCCTCCCACTCCTCCACCGTCCTGTTAAAGCTTAGAAAAGTTATATCTGTCGGAGCAGACTTTAATACCCCCTCACGGAAGCGTAACATAAACTTCTGGATTTGTACCTATACAATCGAGTACAAGAGGATTTTCTGACATAAAACTCTCATATTTCTCTACATTCACATTTCTAATATCATCAATACTACAGGGTATTACGAAAGGTTTTGCACCTTACTTCGACGCAAGTTCGTTTCCTGAGTGAAAATTTGATTGACTATCGTTCTATTTTGAAATCTTCAAAGTTAAGAGTACTTTTGAAATTTCCCACTCCATATAATCGTTACTCTACACTCGGAGAAAGGTTTTCTTCGATTTAAAGACATGTTTCTTTGCTATACGGTCAAAAAAAAAAATTTCTTTAATTTGAATTTCTTTTCTTGGTTTAAACATTTTTTGAAATCAAATAAAAAAATTTATTTGATTAAAAAAATTTTTCTTTAACAAAGAAATTACGTACAACAAAGAAATATTTCTTTAAATCGAAGAAACCTTTTCTCTACCAAACATATCCCTATCTCAATTCAAAAATATATACTATCCAAAAATATATACTAATTCAGTCAAAATAAAAAGCAGATCTACTATCTCTGCTCGAAAAATACAATTGTACATTTATATCTATAGCGAATTGTTGCTACGTGAGCAGAAAAAGCTTATCAAATGATTGAAAAGTTGATCAGTAATATCAGTACACCATTAAAAGCAATCGCAGTGATACAAAATTCTTGAAAAAGGCATGTAGCAGGTGCAACAAAACATGATTTCGTATCGCTTTCCCGTATATACAATTTCATAAGGAGGGTCGAATGAGACATTCTCGGAGAACCAATGCGGAGGAATGTTTCGTACATTAGTCACGAAGGTATTTCGGGAGGTCGTGAGCACGACAGCGGATACGTACCGACGAAGGAGCTTTTTCGCACACGTGGCGTCCATCGGAAAAGCCATCAGTGCGCAATAAAGAGCGCCTGTGTCGCTACTCGTAGACGCATAGTTTTGACGTTACGTCTTTCCCGATTATTCCGTTCCTTTCGAAAGGGCTGTCCACGCGATACGCACACGTCGAAACCCGCAAAGCTTACAGAAAACAATCGCCACGCTTACATCTTCATTTCAAAACATTTCTCTTGTTCATTTCTATTGTATCAATGTATCGAATTGAAATAAAAGTCCACAGACTGACGAAAAATTCTTCAAAATTCAAGCAGCTGCAGAAATTTCGTGAAAAACGAACGAAATGAAAATTTACTCCTTAAATCTGGATCCGTGGATAATCACTGCGATATCAGTGTCAAGGTATGCCACTAGTAATTAGTGAATGAAATATGAGATCTTTAATCTTGTTAGAGATCTAAACTAACCTTGTTTTAATGCACACGTAGGGTACAAAATGTCTGTACGTAAGCACAAGAGCTTAGGCTTCTTTGCTGTATTTGCGTTTTTCAGAATAAAAATCACAATTGTATTTTTATTATAACTGTTTATTGTAACTGTTAACAACTGCACTAGGCACGTAACTATTGCTAACGTTGGTGGATACGTACGAATCGAGAGGACTCTGAGCAATCCGTTCGGTTTGCTGATCGCGAGAATAGCCTGGTCGAGTGAATATCGTGATTCCCCACCATCTCGGATTCGTTTTCCGAAAATGTTCGAAATTTGTTTTCCTCGGCGATCGTGAGATCACTAGAACCACCAATCCTTTGACAGCGATCGACAAAAAGACGCGGAGTCTTTTCGATGCGATAAACGACTGGAAGCCGCGGGAATGTGAGGTCATAGGCGCCAAAATTTCCTCTGATCCGCGTGATCGTTAACATAAAGATCGCCGTTCGCTCGCATTGTGTATGCATATATCTGTGTGTCGAGCCCGAGAGTTTGACGCATACGCATAACAGCATAAATTCAATGAATATGATATTGGAAGATTGAAATTAA
>Ga0157363_1007680_pt1 | contig 10223 bp, 7 predicted proteins | sample AttsexASBM1_FD_111477 | JGI IMG/M metagenome (GOLD analysis project Ga0157363, IMG submission 111477) | Fungus gardens microbial communities from leaf cutter ant in Ribeirão Preto, State of São Paulo, Brazil - Atta sexdens ASBM1 | ecosystem: Host-associated > Fungi > Mycelium > Unclassified ...
AGAGAGGAGCATTATGAGCTAAGTTTTGGATAGGTCTTTATTATATCAAGGTAATATCAAAATTTAAACTGGATAAACCTTTCAATTAAGTATCATGGTTATTACAATTGTGTTTCGCTTTTGAATTGTTTATTTTGAAATCACAGCTGAATGTTCTTTAAAAGTTTACGTTCATCCTTTTTTCTCGAGGATAGAAAAGCAAAGCACTAGTTTTACGGGCGGTTAACCGGATGAAAGTTTTCTCCAGCTTAAAACACCGACGAACTCGTTCAGATCCCACGGGATTATTCCTCCTCGTGCCAAGGATATAGCAACCGTCCGGCGAACGAAATGCATTTAGATACGACGAGGCGATACGAAGTATCGAATTTCTCGGAGATGCGTGAGAAAACATGAGAAAAAAAAAGGAAAAGGAAGTTTAATTATTCGTGGAATAATCAACTTCTGCGCGATTACGTCTGGAAAATTAGAGCAGTCACGCTTCTAAAAGCATGATATAAATGTTATTCGAATCGAGTTAAGATAAAACATAATCAAGAAGACTTCAAAGAAGTTTCGTTACTGAGAAATTTCTATAATGCCGGATGTGGAACAGTTAAGATGAATTATTAAATCAGAATTTAGCTGTAATTTTGCCTTTTTTTGTCTACGACAGTTAATATTTGTTCTCATTGCTTATATTTAGGTATATAGATGCATTATTCTGCATCTTTATTAATTATTGTATTTAATAAAAAAATTTATTATTATAATATTATTATATCTAAATATTATTGCTTTGATTAGAGGATCAGTAAAAAATTCGATCGATTCCAATTCTCTTTCGTATACTGTTAGATATCAAAGGAACAATAGTAATCAAATTCCTGAATTAAATAATATTTCCTTATTTTTAATTTCTGTTAAATGTTTGTAAAAATATAAATCAATCTCCATTTTTATAGTTTGAAAGTAAACAACGTCCATGTTAACGTATACACTTTGTAAATAATATACTAAATTTGAGTCGAATTAAAAATATTTTCTCAAGTTAAATTATTTTACTCCATATTGTTTTAGTTAAATTAACAATATTGGAACGATCTATAGAAATGATTCAAAATAACTCAAATTGTGAGTATAATTTATGAAATTAACAATGTATATATATACATAGGTATTCCTGAATTACTTGTAACTCAAAATTGATAAAAAGACTAATTGGGATTTTTTTCTAGTATGAAAAAACGCCTTTGCTTGAAACATGTACATGCGTCTGTGTCGTGTAACGTTACACGGATGATTCGCATTTCCACGACCTTGTCCGCTATCGGCAGATAAATCGTTGGATAATTGAATTCGCGAGTGAACGAGTAACCACGAGAGAGCCCAACCCCACACGTCGTCCGTTACACATGGGACAGCTTGTCGCTTAATTAATCGCGCTTGAACGCAACGTGTCCCGTGAGAAGAGAAGCGCGTTCGCTTCGGGAGCTGCACGTTCAGCATCCTCCGCCTGAGGCAAAGCAGAATCGCGAGCAGACTCTCGTATAGGCTTTATAATACGCACATATTGCAGAGACGCCAATCCTATCTCGAATAAGTATCTCGGAAACGTGTGTCCCTTCACGTGTGTCACTCCGCTCGATTTTTCACAGATATATTGAGCCGCCATACACTGAAAAGTTCATAACTATGCACGTATGCATGCATAAGTAAGTGCGTGGTTTTTCTATTTTTCAACGTAACTTAAAGCAACCTATCCTTCTATAGACTGTTTCATATACACTCATACATTACCATTTAATTCGGAAACGCGATTTTTTCGCATCTCACGAAAAGTTAAATATCTCGAAAAAGAATCGCAGGGAAGTTTTTATAAATGCATTTTGAAGAGGAAAGATAGAGCTATTTTTTGTTTCTAAATTTGTTCCTAAATTACATATTGAAAATTAAAACCTTTTTCAATAGTTTTATTTTGCTTTAAAGCATTGTGACAAGAATTAACAAAAAAGTTCTAAAATAAGTTTCTAAGCTATAAAATAATTTTATTTTAAATTAGTGATTTTTTTGTAGCAATAGCGAATTTTTGTGTAAAAACTTATTTTCACATTTGAGCAATGTTTTTAACTTTGAAAAAAGTTTAAAGAAAGAAAGAAGAAAACAGTTTTTATTAGAATGCTTTCGCATAAGTTTAGCATACCATTTTTTAAAATTATTTAAAAGTCATTTTTAACTTAACTTTTTGTAAGATGTATGAAAATCACAAATATATGCAAGTTTATTCGCTTGAACTTCTGAACGATGTAGGTATATTTTATTAATACCAATAATAAATAAATAATAGTAATATAACCGACAGTTATTTAATTTATTTAGTTGCTTAATTTTTATTTGATATTATTTATTGGTACAGCATCACTTTATTTATATATACATAGATACTATTATTCACTATTTTTAGAATAATAATAATGAAGTAGGATTTCTATCAATAATGTGTGAAAATATTGCATATATAAAATCTTATCATTTTAATTTGCATTAAAATTTTCACGATAACATTTAAAATCTATTCTTTCAAAAATATCCATGAACATTTCTTCAATTAATTCCTTTTTTAATCTATAATGAAATTCCATCTTGCGTTTCATCGATACTTTCAAGGAATCATATCTTCAGTGTGTTTTGAAACGTCCTGTGGATTTGTCGGAGGGTTAACGTATCGACACCGAGTGTCTCATTAAACACATCAGAATCTATCTAATTGGATAGGTGATTCTTGAGCAATGTTCGCAAAGACGAAGCGAACTCCTCGCGGAATGACGCTCGTAATCATTCACGAGAGCGCTTTAATACCGGACGCATCATTCTTCGTATGAATGTCTATGCAAAGCAAGAAATGAGAGAGAAAAAGAGAGCGAGAGGTATGTGCTCTAAAATGATGTGGCGCGGTGCAAGTCAATCATAAAGACGAATCTGTTTTAATGATGAACACACATTTGGCATTTAATTATTTTAAACATTCTGCAATCAACCGTCATTTCTTCGAATCTCACAATTATAATTGTTTCTGTATATTCTTTTCTCTTTTCCTCTTTTTTACATCAAAACACAAGAAAAATAATTAAACTCAGTTTCTACTGACAATATAATAATTATCTTCATTAATTTACAATATAAATATATTAATATTAATAACAATATATTTTTAATAATAATGTAATATTAATTTTGATACAACTAATATTATATGTTTTCTTTATCTTATTAATTATATGTTTTTTACGTTTTAGATCGAAGTAAACTTCTACTTAATTATTATTAAAAATATCAACCGAATATCGATATAATTATTTTTACTGTCACTTCGGAGTTTTGAAATGGAATTAGCTTCGGATTGTGAAATCCTTCGTAAAAGCCAGTTCACAGAATTGCAGAGTTCCTTGTACAAAAGCTTCTCTCCAGAGGATATTCGGTGGCAGAGGGGGAGAATCGATATTGATTCCTTCAGTAATTTACGAGACGGCCTCCGGCTCGACCTGGCGACTGCGGGTTCGCGGGTTCGATTGTCGTACAATCGCTATCGAAGGCATACCTTAACCCTCTATTCTAATCTGGCTTGATTTACACTCCGGAATATCCGTATTGCCGATGGCGAGTAGTCGCATTACCGGCTCTCTAATCTCGTCGTGTTACGCAACATGAAATCGAATACTAATGTTCTCGCAATGAACTTTGAGTAAACAATTCTGTTGTCCATAATTCAGAAATATATATATATATGTGTATATATATATATATATTTAACAACGGTGTTAAAATATCTAAAAACTTAGTTAGATACAAATCCGAAAATAATTTCGTTGTCGACTATCAAAATAATTAGGCAGAACACTTGAACATTGATCACATTGCTACAATATAAAAAGTGTTAACATTCTATAAGCAATCAATTTAAACAATATTCATCTATTATTTTATACAGGCAATAAAAATTTAAATAGATAAGCAATAAAATGTAATACAGTTTTAATTATATAATCAAAACTCTAATCCCAAAATGTAATTTTCTTTTTCTACGGACAATCGCTGTCTTCTTATAAAGCAAGGTGATTCTTGAGAGATGTTGCTTATGAAAAAAATGTAGTGCAAAAGATTAGAAACGCAAGGCGAAACAGCTGGTTTAAGTAGAGTTAATCTATAAAGCCCCCTGATAGTAAAAGCGGATCCTCGCGGGCACAATTAAACGGTGGATTTACGATATTGTGTTCGAGAGGACAGACTGTATCCCCTCCCCCTTTAGAGTTCACACGGGGGTATTAAATAATGATTTTTACATCCGATAATCCCAGAGGAGAATCGCTATGGACTTGAAAAGCAATGAAGAAGAACTTTAAGAGTTGTTCAATCCTCAGGGACGATCACGATTTTTGCATTAAAGTCGATTGCTCGAGGAATTTGAAAGTTGCATTAAAAAGTTCCCATAAAATATCGTGACTAGGTTAAAAATTATCGCGAAAAGTTTAAATAAAATACCGTTTATGGAACAACATAAATATAGTAGAGAGCGTCTAGAATCGGTCAAAGTTAATTGTTTCGAGTAATATAATATTCTTGATTCATGAATTTAATTTATCTGAAATATGATTGTGCGCCGAAACGTTCGGACATTTAAACACAATCAATGATTAGTATCTCAGATTGATTCAGATAAATTCAATTCATTGAAAAAATATTATATTATTTAAAATCTAAGTTTGATTCTAAGTGTTCTTTACTATAGTTATGTTATTTAAATAAAATATGTAATTTATCTGATCTAATCTGACACAATAAATAAATTAATTTTCTCCTCTAATTCTTTAAAACTATCTTTTTTTTTAATTAAAAAAAGATTTATTTTTTGCTTTTATACATTTTCCTTTAATACATTCTCTAATATTTAAATTCGTGGTAATTTTACTCGCACGTTGAATAATTATGCTAATTGAAGGATAAATTAGCTTAATATTAAATTCTTTTCTTTTCCAACTATCATCGAAAGCGATGAGAAATCATTCCACGAAATGATTAATCGATTGAGAAGGTCAGTAACACGGGTTAACATACTGATTTCCGGTAATGGACGCACTCAGGCGTTAATTTCGAATGACCATCTCAGGATCGTACCGTTAGCATCTCCTTTATCGCAAACAACTTGACTTCCTACCACGTGCCAGGAATTACTTAAGTCACGAGTAAGTTAATATACCGTAAAGGTTGAATCGGGAGATATCAATCTGCTCGGGGGCGAAGGAACGATCCTATACAGGAATTACAGGATCCCTGAAATCGTGGAGCTTTTTACTTCGATTCTATCGCGTTTGAAGAACTTATTTTCAGAGTCACGTAAATTCATGCTTTCAAAAAACGGAAATTACGTGTCGCGGTATTGAAAGGTTCTTCATCATTCATCATTGTCATTTTTTTTAAACAGACTTAGAGAAGTGTTTGAAAAAAATCAACCCATTCCTTTGTTTATGGAACACTATGCGCGTACTTGTTGCGGCAAAGTGTTTTGTAGTTCGACGATTTCCAATTGGCTAAGCGATGGGGGAATTTATCGGTACCGGAAAATAAATACGGCATTAATCTGCTGTAATTGCGCAACGGGAAAGTATCAGAGGTGCTAATTTACGAACTTTATTACAGACCTGAGAGCTGAGCTGGCTCTTCGAACGGAAGATTCGGGATTTACACTCTCTTAACGCTGATGAATGTTCTAATTGTGTACTGATAACTTGATATTGAAGCATATACTCGCTTCGTTTCACCTTAATCACCCTTGCAATTAATAACGAAGGGAGAGATTGTGAATCGAGCTGTGAAAGACGATGAGCTTCCGCAATTTCACGTATATAAAGTTCTTTTGTGTGAAGTTTTTTTAATTATATATTTCAATACATAATTAAATTATTGTTGAACTATATATGAAAAATCATCACAAAAAAGAAAAAAACTAAAACTAAGTAAAAAGAAACAAAAAAAGAACAAAAAATACAAATAGGAAAACAAAGACGCAAAAGAAACAGATTGTAGAAAGAAATAGATTATAAAAAGAAAAGAAATTGTCTTTGCTTCAAAGTGATATAATTTCAAAAATTACATTTTTTAAAAAAGAAGAAAATATTAATATTATTAATTATTTTTCAACTTGACAGAAAAATATTGATTAATCAAATATCAGTAAAAGAAATATATTCTTATAGCAAATTCGATTGGATGCACCTGATACTGATACATATTAAAACTGTCATACAAATTTACGTAAAAATATGTGTTTAATACAAATATAGAAACATTAGAAACATAGAAACGAATAAGTTTCTATATTTATAAATGCTGAAATAACTTGTTTAAGTAGTCAGTATATTATACATGTATTTATTTATTCGAACAGAGACTAATAGCATATTTTTTATAGAAACATTTCTTCACAAATTATTTAAAAGCAAACTATTACTTATCTAACGTCGCTAAAGAAACGTGCTGTTATATCGATGCTATTTCGTAATAGCTATTGGTTGGATGATTGGATCACTACTGATGTCTGACAACCTAACCTGAAACTACCACAACACGGATCGATGTGTTATTTCAAGTCATTCGAGTTCAGAAAAAACAGGATTTACTGAAGAAGAAGCAGAAGTACGATTACGTCAGGATGTCCGGATACACCGGCCAGGATAACAATTATTGGGCTCCGCCACCAATGCCACAGGGCCAGTTCAATTTTGATGCGTCCGGTTTTGGCCAACCTAACCAACAATTTGAATTTCAAACATACGAGCAGATGCCCGGCGATTATTCGTACGGGCAAAAGAGTTTTCTGGATCCTACACAGAGTTCCTATGGCGGTGATTTGTTCACGCAAGACGATTATGCGAAAGGTAAAAAAAGAGATTGAAATGGCGTGCCCGCAATCATCTTAATTCTCGAGCTGACAGAATTGATATCAACGCGTACGTGGCACATTCATAAACTGGAAAGTAGATAATTTACGACATGGAAATCGCCCGAATATAATTCAAAGGACATTTATGAAAATTCGTTATCGCATGATCAGAAATAACGAACAGCGTTATATTTGATGTATCAAGACATCCACTCGAGGATTGAGATATTAACTGTTGTATGAGAAACCTTGAAGAACATTCTTGACATTCTTTCAGGCACCACTGGTTTTGGAGAGGAAGAAGATGAGCCACCTCTGTTAGAAGAGCTTGGTATCGATCCTGATCGGATAATACAAAAAACTTTGGCTGTATTGAATCCCTTTCATAGGAAGGGACAGATCGACGACGCAAGTTATTTGTTGCAAGACTCAGATTTGGCAGGACCTGTGGCATTCTGCTTAGTCCTTGCAGCATTTCTTCTGTTAGCTGGTTCAAAGGCGCACTTTGGCTATGTATATGGATTGGCCATGACTTCCTGTATACTCATGTACATTCTACAATCTCTAATGAGTAACAGCAGTAATATCACCATGTCATCTGTTGCATCTGTATTAGGATATTGCTTGTTGCCAGTAGTTGTTCTGGCAGGCTTTGGTGTCTTCACTACATTGCGAGGCCCGATGGGATTGATTCTCGCAATTCTGGCTGTTGCTTGGGCATCACTCTCTGCTTCTAGACTTTTTTCCACTATGTCAGGAGAAGAAGATCAGAAACTTCTTATAGCTTATCCATGTCTACTTCTTTATGGCGTATTTACATTGATAATTATATTTTAAGAAAGGAATCGAATGTGTATATAATTTTTATCCTTGATCAAACAAATTTCTCAAATTTAAACAAGAATTTTTTGTTTTCACACATATTGGTGCCAACGATTATATACGATGAAGCAATATTTATATTTTTTTGCACATTTAGTAACACGATAATCTATATTGTCGATAGTGCTATAGAATAATATATAATTAGTTTTCTCGCATCTTAATAATTTTCTAGATTATTTTATATATTAATAAGCATATTTTGCTATATATGCTTATTTTAAGAGTAACATGTGAGCATATATTATATTTAATGCTAAAATTAGTTTAAGCCATTTGTTACTATTTCTAAATAAAGTTTATGATATTAATTTGTGTTATCCTTGTCAAATATTGTTAGTAGACTGCAAGCCTAATTTAATTATACTGTATTATTAAACACTAAATAATTTACGAAGTCGATATTTCTTCATTTTTAAAAATACAATTTTTTTTGTATATATATATATCTTTATTAAAAATTTTAATTTTAATAGCTAGGACTTATTTTAAGTTGATTAAAAATGTATTTCTCAGCATACGTATAAAAATTTGTAATAATAAATAATCTGACTACATAACACTTAAATAATTTAGCACTATAGTCATAAGAATTAATAATCATTCAATATCAAAATCACATTCAAGATCAAAAATATTTGATTTTTCGATATATCAATAAGATTCTGTAATAAATTACGCTGATAGTATAATATATTTTTGTAATGTTATCCTAAATATTATTGCAATATATCCAAATAAAATTATCCAAATACAAAGGAACCATTATTTTTTTTTATTTTCCTGTCAGTTCTTTTTCCTCTTAACTTTCTACTTGAAAGACTCCTGGAAAATGATACGATGGTTTGTCTGAATGCGCTCACTAGATCTTTTTTTTTTTTTGCAGGTGTTCCATCTGACCCAGCACAAGTGCAACAACCAATTTTAGTTTGTACGGCGCACATTCATTGGGATCCCGAGTTCTGCGATGTAAAACTAATACAAACGATGATGCTGAGCAATGAATTACGTTCCATTTTGGACCAAGCTGGCCAGTCTTTCAGACCCGGCCACAAGCCTGACTCTTCCAACGTTCAACTGTTGCTTTGTGGCGACTTCAATTCTTTACCTGATTCTGGTAACGCACGTATTAATGATCTTATTTAAATTTTTCTTTAAGTTATCTATTTTATTATGTATTGTAATAATCATACTAATATGTATACGTTAACTGATAAAAACGAAACTAATAGTAGTAAATCATTGGCGCAGGTGTGATCGAGTTTCTTACATCCGGACGCGTGGCGGCCGATCATCGTGATTTTAAGGATTTAGCATATAAATCGTGTTTACAAAAGATCTCTGGCTGCGATAAACCCAACGAATTCACGCATTCTTTCAAGCTTGCATCCGCCTACAGTGAGGACATTATGCCCTACACCAATTACACGTAACTACACTTATTATTTCTTTGTGCAATATTTTATATATGTGTATAATATATACACACGAATATCTAACGCGTTTGTTTTGCACTTACAGATTCGAATTTAAAGGCATAATAGATTACATTTTCTATTCGAAACAAAGTATGGTGCCGCTGGGCCTCTTGGGTCCGTTGAGCCCAGAATGGTTTAAAGAGCATAAAGTGGTAGGATGTCCTCATCCTCATGTTCCATCGGGTGAGTTTCATTTTATGTTTCACATCATTTTTACTCACATTCCGTTAATGAAAGTAAGAATGGCACTAACATTTTGTTTTTTATTTTAGATCACTTTCCTCTGTTAGTGGAGTTAGAGATGACACCGACAGTAGGAACAAGCAACGGTTTGATCTCACGCAGGTAGCAGCCGCTGCGATCTAGGCCCAAGTAACCGTAAGAAGACGAAGAATTAATAACGAAAATAAAAAGGGGGGAAAAAAAGGATTTGCATCACTTCTTCTCTACTTCTGGCTCTAGCAATATCACTCGCATTACTCTTACTATAATAGCGAATGTTACACACAAATATACTCCATGCATTGCCGCACATTCAATCAACAGCGATCGCTGTCGACGGGATACCGACGGGATACCGACACAATTCTAACGACCAGGTGAAGGGAGCCGTGTTGTAATGCGTTTAGCTAGCCCATGTATAGTGTATTGCATTTTTAAGAACTATCTTACTCCCATGCCTAAAGATTATTGTAACCTCTCTATTTACCATCGTAATATGTGTAGATACCTATTTTCCTACAAAAAAGTAATGAAAATGAAAACGACGATATTCCGATTCAAGAAGCCTCTGTGATATCGACATTTAACACAATTGGAACACATTTACACATTTATTAGTAAACTAGTAGTGGTGTACTAGAGAGAGAGAGAGAGAGAGAGAGAGAGAGAGAGAGAGAGAGAGAGAGAGAGAGAGAGAGAGAGAGAGAGAGAGAGAGAGAGACACA
>Ga0157363_1007681_pt1 | contig 10223 bp, 7 predicted proteins | sample AttsexASBM1_FD_111477 | JGI IMG/M metagenome (GOLD analysis project Ga0157363, IMG submission 111477) | Fungus gardens microbial communities from leaf cutter ant in Ribeirão Preto, State of São Paulo, Brazil - Atta sexdens ASBM1 | ecosystem: Host-associated > Fungi > Mycelium > Unclassified ...
AACCTTCAACGATTTCTGGAAGGTTCCAAGATGTCCGATACTGCAGTGCCCGACGGCAACAAGCTGGTTTTCGAGCTCAAGACTGGCAAGGTGGTCATCGAGCTGCGCCCCGATCTGGCGCCTCTGGCTGCCGAGCGCCTCAAGTTGCTCGCCACCGAAGGCTTTTATGACGGCGTACCGTTCCACCGCGTGATCGAAGGCTTCATGGCACAGGGTGGCGATCGGACCGGTACGGGTACGAAAGGTAGTGATTATCCTGATCTCAAGGCCGAATTTACCGATAAGGCTAAGTTCGAGCGTGGCACGGTCGGCATGGCCCGCACGATGGCCCCGAACTCCGCCAACAGCCAGTTCTTCATCATGTTCGCTGCCAGTCCGCATCTGAACGGTCAGTACACGATCGTTGGTCAGGTCACGGAAGGCATGGAATATGTGGACCAGCTCAAGCGCGGTTCCGGCGCAGGTGGCGTGGTCAAGGACCCCGACACCATCGTCAAGGCCTATGTTGAAGCCTAAGTCCTGCGTAAAAGCGGATTGTACGAAGGCCGGTGCAGTGATGCACCGGCTTTTTTATTGCGGTTTTGAGTGTGCAGGAGGTGTTTTCTAAAGAAAAAGACGCCCTGTAACGGGGCGCCTTTCATGTAGGAGGATTTCAGAAGCTGGCATTGATCCGGCCGTAATAGTAGCCACCGGTGATGGGGACCTGCAGCGAGAACTGGTCGTAGATCTGGGCGCCGCGGGAGTTATTGATCTGCGGAACGCGACGGGGGCGGACGTTGAAGACGTTGTTCGCGCCGAGCGCCAGATGCCAGTGGCTGTTGAAACGGTACCCGACTTCGATATCGGTCAGCCAGCGGGGCGTATTCTTGAACTGCGCAAAGCAGCTGTTGGAATAGGCCAGCTTGCCGCCGCTCGGGCAGGTGAGCGTCTGGTCCGTCCAGTCAGAGTAGGTCAGCATGTCCGTGGTCTCACCGTAACGGGTCTGGCGCACGTTGAGGTCCCATTTTCCGATCGTATAAAACGCGTTCAGGATGATCTTGCTGCGCGGATAGGCGGTCGTGATGTAGCCGATGTTCTGTGCGTTCAGCAGCGCATTGCCGCTGGTGTCCGTTCCGTTGTGGTGCAGACGTGTCCGGTTCAGGTCCAGCGCCATGCTGAGGTTCAGGTTTCCGGCATTATGGAAGCGGAACATGTAGTCCGCCTTGATGTCTAGGCCCTGCGTGCGGGTGCTGGCGCCGTTGGTCATGTAATAGGCGGAGACGTTGTCCTTGATGATGCTGTTGAGAGGCAGGGAATATCCCATGGCTTCGATGGCATCGATTGCGGGCTGACCATTGACGGTACCACCGCCCACGATGCGGTCACGCAGATTGATCTGATAGACGTCCGCCTCGACATGGAAGTTCTTTACAGGCTCCAGGACGATGCCGCCGCTGGCGCTGACGGAACGTTCCGGCTTCAGGGCGCTCGCACCCAGAATACGGGCGGCTGTTGAGTTGACGGGCAGCAGGCCGGAGGCGCCGGTCGGGTCCACGTTCATGGCGCTGTAGTGCTGTTCGGCCAGCGTCGGCGCGCGGAAGCCGGTGCTGATCGTGCCACGGATCGCGATGCGTTTGCTCACGTCGTAACGGGTCGAGACCTTGCCGTTTTCCGTGTTGCCGACATCCGTATAGTGCTCGAAGCGACCTGCGAAATCGAGATCCCAGTGCGGGAGCGGGTGAAAGTCGCCATCGACATAGGCGGCCCAGATGTCACGGCTCCAGTTGCCAGCACTGTTGGGGCCGAGACCGGCATAGCCCTGCGTGCCACCCAGTTCATAGGAGGGCGGGGTGCCTGCCTTGATCTCATAGGTTTCGAGGCGGTGTTCGCCACCGAAGGCCAGCGTCATGGGCACGACGTTGGCGATATTGAAGTGGCGGCGGAAGTCCAGATTGTTGGTCCACTGCGCCATACGATAGGTTTCAGCACGCGTCGTGTTGGGGGACCAGCCGCAACCATCGGTGGAATAATAGGCCGAGCCTGGAACTGTGGAGCATGTGCTGGCCAGCATACCGGTATTGACGGTGTTTTTGTTGCCGATCTTGTTGCCATCGGCGCCGTATGTGGTGCTCAGATCCCAGTCGAAGCCCAGAAAGTTGTCACCCTTGAGGCCCAGCGTGGCGGCGTAGTCGTTCTCTTCCGAGGTTTCGAGCGGGGAGAAGCCAGCCGGATACATGGTGGGCGCGATGACGGGCGTGCGGTAGTTTTCATACGCTTCGCCGTGGCGGTGCATATAGGTGATGAGGCCGTAGAAATTCACGCCTTCAGTAATGGTCTTGCCGAAGTCAATGGCGAGGCTTTCGCGGGTTTCTTCGGGCGTGCTCATGATCTTGTTGGAATTGGTCGGTACGTTCATCGCATTCGGAACGATACCGTTATAGTAGCCCGTTGTGTTGGCGTTGGTGGGCCAGCTTCCGATCAGGCGGTGGTCCCGCGCGCCGACGACCATGTGATCGGTGTGATAGACTTCGCCGCTGAGATGCAGGTAGCCGTCACTGCCCCATTTCACGCCGCCATCAGCGCCGACCTTGTACTGCCAGCCGTCGCCGTTATAGGCGTTTGCGCCGGTCTGCACGGAGGTCTGCATGCCGTGGGCCTGCTTTTTGGTGATGATGTTCACCACACCGGCAATCGCATCTGAGCCGTACATTGCGGCTGCCCCGTCTTCGAGTACTTCGATATGGTCGATGGCGTTTGCAGGGATCGTGTTCAGATCGGCGCCCGTGGAGCCGAACTGCGGGCCTGCATCGGCGGTGATGTTCGCCGTATTGTGGCGGCGCTTGCCGTCCACCAGAACCAGCACTTCGTTCGGGCCGAGGCCGCGCATCTGGATGGAGGACGTCAGGGCGGCGGAATCCGCGCCCATCGCCACCACGTTGATGGAGGCATAGGTCCGGGTCAGGGCGTCCGAGAGGTTCAGCATGCCAGAGCGGCGGAGCGTCGCGGCAGAGACCACGGTGACGGGGGACGTGCTTTCACGGGCTTTGCGGTTCGTCGCATGGGTGCCGGTGGTGACGTTGATCGTCTCGGCTTCGCCCGCGAAGTTGACGTCGGTCTTTTTCTTGCGTGGTGCGGCAGTCGCAGTCTTCGTGACTGGGGTGCTGGCGGGATGTGCCGTTGCGTGCGTGCTGCTGCCGGTCCGGGCGCTGTGGTGACGGACAGGATGACTGGTTGTCGTCGCGGCGAGCGCGGACAGACAGGGCATGACAGAAAAGACTGTTGTCACGAGCAGGGAGATGCGGTGCCGGGATTTCATTATTACTCTTTGTACCTCCATAAGACACCGCCCTTGGGTTCAGAGGGGGGTTAGAAAGAGTAATGAAAAAAGCTTGTTACGGGAAAGTAGCAAAAATGATTTTTGAAACTGTTTTTCTCCCTGTTGCAGGTTGGCAACAAAAAGATTTTACGGTTCGGGTTGGGGAAATTAAATTCCAGATTGGTGTTTTTTGGAGAAATATAGAATTGTTCGTTTCGGTGGTGTTTATAGGGAGCGGTTTTGGGTCCGGATTTATGTTATTTGGCCGTATCGGATGAGATCGTGGTGAAAGGAAAAAGCTGCGGCTGGTCCTGTTCGGAATGGGTGTCGCTGATGGCCCCGGTCAGTCGTCCAGACGTACGGTCCGATTGCGCTTGATCCCTGCCCGGTGGGATTTTCCGTCCAGACGGCGCTGTCTGGCGGCCTTTCCGGGGCGTGTGGCGACGCGGAACGCCGGACGATGGGCGGCTTTCCGGATCAGTTCTGCCAGACGCTCGATGGCGTCTTCGCGGTTGCGCTGCTGCGTTCGGAAGCGACGTGCGGTGATGATGATTTCACCATTCTGCGTGGCCCGGCTCCCGGCCAGTTCGATCAGGCGGGTTCTGATCCGGTCTGGCAGGGCGGGAGATCGTGCGGCGTCGAAGCGGAGCTGTGCGGCCGTCGCCACCTTGTTGACGTTCTGACCGCCGGGACCTGACGCCAGAATATAGGTCACTTTCAGTTCGTCGTCTTCGAGTGCCAAACCGGGAAGAATCTGGATGGGCATCTGTTTCTTCCTTTCGGGGTTGAGAGACGAAGTGTGTGGCGCCCATAGCCTCTTTTGAGAGGAGAGACCATGTCTGGAGAGGCGCTGGGCCTGTTTTTCGCGGTTGTGAGGTTGACGCCCTTATAGGTTGTGGGGTAGCCAGCGTGCGGATGAACCGGTAGCTCAGTTGGTAGAGCATTCGACTTTTAATCGAATGGTCCTGGGTTCGAGTCCCAGCCGGTTCACCATTTCCCTTGAAAAGAGCAGATGCCCCTACATCCAATAGCGATCCGCTGGTGGTCTGCCGGGATTTTGCGGCCTATGATGTCGCAACAGGCTGATACGCAAGGAAAATGCTGATGATGCGGGTTCGGATTGGGATAGCGCTTGGACTTCTGGCGGCGCTGGCGGCGTGTGGGCCGGATTATGGCGGGCAGGGGTCGCGGCAGTTCCGTGGTGACGGTTATGGCAATGTAGGCGCAGGACGCAGCAGCTATGGCTATCAGGGCGGCCCCACCTGAGGTTTTTCCTGTTTGGAAGGGTTCAGGACAGGGCGTCCTGAACCAGTTTTTCCTGCTGGGCGGCATGGACGCCCGGTAGTCCGGTTGCGGGGGAAGCGGCACTGTCGCGGCCTGCATAGTCCGGGCGCTGGACCCGATGTTCGCAGGCGCGCAGGGCGCGTTCGATGCGACGGTCTACGAAAATCCAGGCCCCGTTATTGAGGGGTTCTTCCTGACACCACACGACCTGTTCTGCGTCCGGGTGGCGGGCGAGTTGTTCCATGAGGGCATGGTGTGGGAAGGGATAGAGCTGTTCTATACGGATGATGGCGACGTCGTTGCGGTTCTGGCGCGCGCGTTCGGCGACCAGATCGTAATAGACTTTGCCAGTGCATAGAATGACCCGACGTGCGCCTTCTTCTTTGGCCGGGTCTGCGATGACGGGCTGAAACCGGGTGTGCGGTCCCATGTCGTCCAGCATGGATACCGCATCCTTGTTGCGGAGCAGGGATTTGGGCGTGAAAACGGCCAGCGGTTTGCGGCAGCGTCGCGCGATCTGGCGGCGCAGGGCGTGGAAGTAGTTGGCGGGTGTCGTGATGTTGCACACGCGCATATTGTTTTCGGCGCAGAGCTGAAGAATACGCTCGGGGCGGGCGGAAGAATGTTCCGGGCCGCCGCCTTCATAGCCGTGCGGCAGAAGCAGGGTCAGGCCGGAGGTCCGCAGCCATTTGGTTTCGCCCGAGGCGATGAACTGGTCGAGGATGATCTGCGCGCCGTTGGCGAAATCGCCGAACTGCGCTTCCCACAGAACCAGGGCTTCCGGATCGCCGAGGGAATAGCCGTATTCGAAGCCGAGAACGGCATATTCCGAGAGCGGTGAATTCCAGATGTTCAGTGGGGCCTGATGGGGCGCGATATGGGTCAGGGGCGTGTCTTCGCGGCCTGTGTCCTGATCGAACAGCACGGCGTGACGCTGGCTGAACGTGCCGCGACGGCTGTCCTGACCTGACAGGCGGACAGGGTGGCCGTCCATGGACAGAGTGCCGAAAGCGAGGGCTTCCGCCGTGGCCCAGTCGAGTGGACCGCCATCGGCTACCGCCTTGCCGCGTGCGGTGATCTGACGGGCCAGACGCGGATGAACCGCCAAGCCTTCCGGAATCGTGCCGATGGCCTCTCCAACATCGCGCAGGCGGCGGAGCGGCACCCCGGTCATGGGCTGGATGCGGTCCTGCTCGTCCTGCAGGCGTGTTGGGTCTTCGGGGCCGTCGAGCCAGTCCGTGCTGTTGGGGCGATAGGTCTTGGAGGTTTCGAGCTGCTCTTCCAGGCGGCTCTGGAAATGGTTCCACATCTCCTCGACTTCGGCCTCGGTCATGACGCCCGTGCGGGTCAGGTGCTGGGCGTAGAGGCTGCGTGTCGTGGCGCGGAACTGAATGGCGTGGACCATCGCGGGCTGCGTGAAGGCGGGCTCGTCGGCTTCGTTATGGCCGTGACGGCGATAGCAGACGACGTCCAGCACGATGTCGGACTGGAAGGTGCGGCGCCATTCATGCGCCAGAAAAGCGCAGCGGGAGACGGCTTCGGGGTCATCGCCATTGACGTGCAGAATCGGGGCCTGAACGGATTTGGCGATGTCGGTATTGTGGATGCCGGAATGGGCGTCGGACTGGACGGTAGTGAAGCCGATCTGGTTGTTGATGATGACGTGAACCGTGCCGCCCGTCCGGTAGCCTTCCAGCTTGGACAGGCTCAGGGTTTCGTACACGACGCCCTGACCGGCGAAGGCGGCGTCGCCGTGGACGAGAATGCCCAGATGATGCTGGCGGTCGTGGTCCTTTTCGCGATCCTGATCGGCGCGGACACGGCCCAGCACAACGGGGTCCACCGCTTCCAGGTGCGAGGGGTTAGGCAGGAGCGAAATACGGACGGTATGGCCCGCATGTTCGAGCGTTGTGGCGGTGCCGAGATGGTATTTCACATCGCCCGAGCCCTGAATGGTGTCGGGCTTGAAGGCGGTGCCTGCGAATTCGCTAAAAATGGCGGCAAACGGCTTACGCAGGATGTTGGCCATCACGTTCAGGCGGCCGCGATGGGGCATGCCGAGCGAGACGGACCGTACGTCGTCCTGTGCGGCGGCATCGATCAGGGTGCGCAGGGCGACAATGACGCTCTCGCCGCCTTCGAGCCCGAAACGGCGCATGCCCATGAAGCGCTTCTGGCAGAACTGCTCGAAGGCTTCGGCGCGGGTGAGGGCGAGGAGGAGGCGCTTCTGGTCCAGCGACGGGCCGGGAACCGGCGTTTCCAGACGGTCGATCCACCACTGGCGCTGGGCGGGGTCCTGAAGATGCATGAACTCGGCGGCTGTGGTGCCGCAATAGGCACGTCGCAGACGGGCGATCAGGTCTCGGTCGGCACCGGGCGGGTTCAGTTCGGCAATGTCGGGAACGGGTGCCAGACCAAGCGGGTCCAGCTTTGCGATGGAATGTCCGCGCAGGCGATAGGCGAATTTCAGGCTCTCGGCGCTGGCGTCGGTTTGCTCCGCTGTTTCCGGGGGCAGGCGGTCGGAGCCGAGGGTTTCGAACAGGGCGGCGAAAGCCGTGTCCACGGATGACGGGTCGTGCTGCCAGCGTGTGTGCAGCTCCGCCAGATAGACGGTGTTCTCGCCGTTGATGGCGTCCCGGTCATCGCGATGGTCGCCCATGAACTTGTTCTCCTGTCTCCCCGGCTTCTGTGACATGATGGGAACCGGGGCCTGTCTTTTGGCCGCGCACTCTTCAGAGACCGAATCCGCGTTTCATGGCGTCGATGCGGCGTGCGATGGAGCGGGTGGCGACCGGGGTGTCTGTCTGGTCGAAGATATGGCAGGCACCGGGCACGATTTCCAGTTCTACCGAAACGCCCTGATGGATCAGGCGCTGCGCGTAGGCGAGGTCTTCGTCCAGAAACAGGTCCAGGGCGCCGACGGACAGATAGACGGGGGGAAGATCGGACAGGTCCGTGGCGCGGGCGGGTGCGGCGTAGGGCGAGACGTCAGCCGAGCCGGGCGTTATGGGATTGAGGAGGGCCGTCCACATGAAGGTGTTGCTGGCGCGGGTCCACAGGAACTCGCCTCCGACCGGGGAAGCGTTGGGCTGACCCGTCGTCGTGCGGTCGTCGAGCACGGGGTAGACGAGATTCTGGAACAGGAGGGTCGGGCCTTCGCGGTCCCGGGTCAGAAGGGCCAGTCCGGCTGCGAGCCCGCCGCCTGCGCTTTCGCCGGTCAGGCCGATGCGGGAGGCGTCGATTCCGAGTGTGTCGGCGTTGCGCGTGATCCAGCAGAGGGTCGTGTAGGCATCTTCGATGGCTGCTGGAAAAGGGTGTTCCGGGGTGAGGCGGTAATCCGGGGAAATGACCACGCAGTCCAGATCCTGAGCGAACTGGCAGAGTTGGGTGGCCGTGAGTTCGGGCTGGCCTGCGAAATAGCCGTCGCCATGCAGGTGCAGAAGGACCGGGCGTGGCGCGGTTGCGTCCTTGCGGGGGCGGACGCTCAGGAGGCGGAGGGCGGGCGCGGTGTCTGTGGCGGGGATGGTCAGGCGCTCAAGGATGACGGGATAGTCTTCGGCCTGAAGGAAGGACTGTCCGGCGGCCTGTTCCAGTCCGTCGCGGAAGGCGGGGAGGGAATCCGGCGAGAGATCGACGGTGGGGATCTCTTCAAGGAGCGGAAGAAGTTCGGGGAGGACGAGGGGCCGGGTGTTCATGGGCGTGACCTTGCACTGGGGAGGCAGGAAAACCATCTGTACGCCCAGTGGTCGGACGGCTTGAAGGCAAAAATCTGTTCGTCTTGCCACAAAGTTGCCGCAACTTTTAATGCCCGAGAGTCGTCTTGTTAACCGACCGGTCCTGAGCCGGCCTTGTTGGATGGGAGTTTCGCTGATGCGTGCTCTGCTGTTGCTTGCAGTTCTGACGGGAAGTGGTCTGGCGCTGACGGATCTGTCGGCGGGAGCACAGGAGCCGCGTCGGAATGATCTTTCCGCGCATTCTGTTCTGGCGGATGATGTGGGGCAGTCGGGAGTGGATCATCGGACGTTGGAATGCCGAACGGATCCGCGTCTGCTTCATACCGTGTGGGACGGGAGGATTTCGTCCCTGCCGGGGCCACATGTCTGCACGGGCGGGGCGAACCGTCTGGGGGCAGGATATGTCCGCTATCTTGCGACGAGCCGGATGGTAAGGGCGCATAAGCCGCTGCGGGGGTAATATTCTTTCGTAAAAGGCAGGTCTCACATGTGTGGAATAGGCCTTGTCGCCGACGTGGGCCGCGTCTAGCCTTCCGCGCCATGAGCAGGATTTCTCTTGATTATAATGCGTTCGAGAGCACGCCCGTTGCGGAAAAACCGTTTCCGCATCTGGTGGTGCCGCATTTCATCGGCAACGATGACCTGAAGGCGGTTGTCTCCGATCTGCCGGAAATGAAATCTGGTGGTTCCTTTCCGCCGGAAGCCCTGAAGCTGACGCCGCGTGTTGCGGGCATGATTGCGGAATTGCAGGGGCCGAAGCTCAAGGCGCTGGTGGCGGAGAAATTCGGGCTGGATCTGGCGGATGCGCCGACCATGGTGACGGTGCGCGGGCGCACGCGGGAAAAGGACGGGCGGATCCATCGGGATTCGGAGGCCAAGCTGGTCACGATCCTGCTGTATCTCAATCCGCGCGGCGAGGACTGGGCCTCGCGCGATGGCTGTCTGCGGTTGCTGAACGGGCCGGATGATGTCGAGGATTTCGATGTTGAGGTGACACCCGCGGAAGGGACGCTTCTGGTGTTTCCGAACGGTCCGGCCACCTGGCACGGACACCGGCAGTTTGTCGGAACGCGCTATGCGATCCAGCTCAACTATATGGCGACGGGGCGCAAGGCCCGCTACGAACTACGGCGGCACCGTCTGTCGGCGCTTTTAAAGCGTCTGCCCTTTTCGGGCTGATTTTCAGAGAACGGGAAAAGATCATGGGTTATCGGGTTGCGGTTGTTGGCGCCACGGGTGCGGTGGGGCGTGAACTGCTGCGAATTCTGGCGGAGCGGGAATTTCCGGTCGATGAGGTTGTGGCGCTGGCCTCGCCGCGTTCGGCAGGGCGCGAGATTTCCTTCGGGGACAAGACGGTCCTGAAGGTTCAGAACCTTGAGACGTTCGATTTCAAGGGCTGGGATATTGCGCTGTTCTCCCCGGGCGGTTCGGTTTCGGCTGTTTATGCGCCCAAGGCTGCGGCTGCCGGATGCGTGGTGATCGACAACACGTCCCATTTCCGTATGGAGCCGGGGGTCCCGCTGATCGTGCCGGAAGTGAACGCCGCCGCCATCGGCAAGGCGAGCCGGGGTATCATCGCCAACCCGAACTGCTCCACCGCGCAGATGCTCGTGGCGCTCAAGCCGCTGCATGACCTGTTCCGCATCAAGCGGATCGTGGTCTCGACCTATCAGGCCGTTTCAGGCGCAGGCAAGGACGGGATGGACGAGCTGTTCGCCCAGACCAAAGGCACCTTCGTCAACGACCCGCCGACGGTCGCTCAGTTCACCAAGCAGATTGCCTTCAATGTCATTCCCCATATCGACCGTTTCATGGACGACGGTGCGACCAAGGAAGAATGGAAGATGGCCGTCGAAACCCGCAAGATCATGGACCCGGACATCAAGGTTCTGGCGACCTGCGTGCGCGTT
>Ga0157363_1007682_pt1 | contig 10222 bp, 7 predicted proteins | sample AttsexASBM1_FD_111477 | JGI IMG/M metagenome (GOLD analysis project Ga0157363, IMG submission 111477) | Fungus gardens microbial communities from leaf cutter ant in Ribeirão Preto, State of São Paulo, Brazil - Atta sexdens ASBM1 | ecosystem: Host-associated > Fungi > Mycelium > Unclassified ...
GTGTGTGTGTGTGTGCGTGCGTGTGTGTGTGTGTGTGTGTGTGTGTGTGTGTGTGTGTGTGTGTGTGTGTGTGTGTGTGTGTGTGTGTGTGTGTGTGTGTGTGTGTGTGTGTGTGTGTCGAATCTTTATTAGCTTAAAAAGAATTTTTAGTTTTAAATCTTTATATTCTTACCATCTAATTATTACACAATTACATATATAATTATTTAATTGTTAGAGGAAAGTCACCGATATACCTCCATACTACTTTGTTTTTAGATAATATTTCTTAAAAGGTCAAAATAAAACTTTAAAAACATAAATACAAACTAAAAAGTGTTTTCCATTAGTATAAGTTTTTATAATACTGTTTGCAATTTTGCAATAATTAATTTTTTCATAAGATAAGCAAAACTGAGCGTCTGACAAAATGGGCTTCAAAACTGATAATAGGCTGTAATGTTACGTATTCTTATTCTTTTTCTTTTACAGGAATTATCTGTATAAAGTATCTACAAGTGAATGTATGCAAGATATTCCAAAATCTTTTCACTTTGTTATAAAACATTTTTATTGATTTATATGCAAATTTATTTTATGCTGTTCTGCAAGATGCAAATGTGTAATGCGATATGTCATTTTTCCATATATATATACGATCTTCAGCTCTAATAGAGCTATTTGACACTATAAAGCAACATTATAAGGATTAAATTAACTTAGGATCTGTTTTACAAACAGGTAGTGATTTACCCCAATTTTAAATTTAAGATTGTTTTATGAAAAAGCTAAGAGAAAAAATAATATAAATAAAACTAATTTAGGAAATTGCAAGCATTTAAAATGACATAACATTATTAATAATATGATCACTATTATTTAAATTATGCAATTTGCAAAGAAAATCATAAGAATCATATTTTCGCATTCATAGAATTTGTTTTTAGCCGATTTAGTATAGAAACAAACCACAAATACACGAATTAAGAGTTTGTTAATTAGTTTCTTTAATTAGCTAAACAGATCATGTTTTTATTAATATTAATAAAGTGCAATTGTTTCTGAGAAATAAGGGGATATTACTTAAAAGACTTATATCAGTATCAGCGACTTTCCTCTAATATTATAAAATATATTATAAAATATATAATATTGTTTGATAATTGTTACATTTTAAATAACAACATTGTGTTTGATAAAAAAAATATAATTTGCAAAATTTTTATATTTTAAATATGATTTTAACAAATTATATAGAGCATTTGATAAATAACAATAAAACCCTTGCATAGAGGTAGAGCGGACTAAACTGAATCGAAAAATTTTCTACCATTTTGCAATTTTTGCAATAATTAATAAGATATCAATTACTAAAAATCATCGAATATTGAGCTTCAATAATTATTTATTCAAGTACTATTAACTTTACAGATAAACAGCAAAGAGACAAAAATTGTTTATTTTCTTTTCATAGAGCTCCGAGAATTTTTTCATAATTTTTTAGTACCGCATTTTCTCATGTTGATAAAAATACAGTTATCAATAAAAAAATGCAGTACCAAAAAATTGACAAAAAATTCTGAAAAAATGTTCAGAACTCTATGAAAAACAGATAAACAATTTTTGTTATTTATTGTTTTTTTTTTGTAAAGTTGATAGTACTTGAGTAAAAAATTAATGAAAACGAATATTCGATGATTTTTAATATCTTATTTAATATCTTATGAACTATTACGAAAATTGTAAAATGGTACAGGGCTTTTCGACTCAGTTTAGTTTCCTCTATCCCTATACGAGAGTTTTATCATTATTTATCGAACACTTTGTATAATCTCTCTTAACATTTTCAGTTAAAACTCATAACGAGATTTAAAGAATATGCAACGGACAAGTGATGAATATTTTGATAGAAGTAGCAATCTGAGATCTGCTTCTGTCTGCGTCAGCAACAGAAGCAGACCAGCTTCCCTTTGAAGGAGCGGATTGACATATAGGAGAATGGTAGGAGTGAGAGAGGATATATCCTGTTAATTACACGATCTCGGATTTGCTTGTGACGTTAGATGTCTCGAGCAGGACGTCTGTTCCCTGACAGACAGATTGAGTTGCCTTCCGTATTATGGATTAATGATAATCGTTTTCCACCCTTTTGATTCATAAGATCCTATCAGTTTGAAATAACAATAATAGCACAATTCCTGTCCTTTGATCCTTGTTAAAATAATATATGTATATGTATCCAACATGATCTAAATGTTACTTTTCTTAAAATTGTTTTTCTTAAAATTGTACATATATAACTACCTGAATATATTTTTTAATAATCAGAAATGAATCCTTTTCTAACCATCAATTTTTAATTTTAGTCTCAGCAAAGAATTAAAAAAAATCGCAAAATTAGAAAAAAATTACTTAGATAAGATCATATAGAGTATGATTATCTTATCTTTTCTAATACATATATTTATTTGAAAAATATTTATTTGTACTTTTATCATTTCTTGAATTTTTCTCAAATCATGCTTTCTTTTTAATCTTTTTCTAATAATATGAGCAGATTTTGTTTTTTTAGAAAACAAACAACTGTTCAAAATTTGTTATTTTTAGAGAATGAAAAAGAAAGAAACTCCACATACAATAAAATTATACACTTTTCAGAAAATAACAATATTACAAATTTCCAACCAATAGGATGTGAAATATTAAACAAAATTGCTAAACAATTGCTAAAAATGTTAAACAAATGCATTTTGTTTCTCTAGTTAAAAACATAATGCACTTCCAAATGTCTATGTTTTTTTAGGATAAATTAATGATGAAAAAATTATTTCGAAGTAATATACATATTATAATATGTGTCTTTCAACACTGAACACTATGCCATCTCGAACTATTTAAAAAAATGAAATTTTTGACAAAATGCATTTTGGAATTCTGCTCTTCATATATTGATATTGCTTATACATATATATTAACAAAACAACATTATACATATATATTAATAAAAAAATTACTTTAACAAATTTTCACAAATATATATTGTTTATTAACAATATATTAACATAATAATAATATGTAATATATTATTATTAATAATATTATTATTAATAATAAATAAATAATATATCATCATATTAATTAATATTACAAAATAAAAATTTGTAATTCTGTTATAATATTGAGTAAGAAACTTTGCACTTCCAATGTCTTTTCTAAGACGGATATCCGTAGTATTCCATTGTAAACAAATTCTTTGGTGAGGAAAAGTCAATCTTAAGAAATCAGCCAGGATTTCATCGGCAATATTTTGTACAACTTAGTAAAGTTTTGAATAATAATTTTCTTTGGATCGCTAATCAAAGCTTCGGCAATAGAAAAAGAAACATTAATGCATAACAACTGACATATCGAAAAATGTTTCAAAGTTTTTCTCATCTTTGTCATCAATTGCAATAAAAGTTGATAGAAAAATTTATTTCCTTGAGAAAACAATTACATGTAATATGTAATATGTAATATGTAAATATACATAAATTTGTAAGATGGCATACATAACTAATATAGAAAATAATATCATGTCATATACTAATAATATAGAAAAAAAGTAATAAAAAATAAGATGTGCAACTTATATTAAACATTAAATGAACAACTTATATTAAACTTATATTAAACATGAATGGTGCTCGCGAGCGTTGCAAACATTAAGTGGAACGCACGCTATATTGATTCTTTAATATCCGGTGCAGATTATACAAGCTTGCGAAATCGAGAGTGTTAAAAGATGTTTAAAAAGTAGAAGTGATTTTCTATGTAATAAAATTCTGTACACTGAATCCGAATCTGACTACAGAAATACCCTAGCACGTCATTTAAAAATCAAAAATGGCTATTTTGAAGTCTAAAAAAGGTATAAATGATGTTACGAAATTTATATTTTCACTCACATTTTAATTCTGGTAAAACTGTCCATATTGATCTGGTCAGAGGCGTGACACGATTCTTCGAACTTTTATGTCAGATAAACCTTGAAATATCAATCTTACACATCTCAGCAAGAAAATGTCAACATAAAACATCAATCGTAAAACATTAATCGAAAATGGATTTTGAAGAAAAAGACTAACACTGCCATTAACGAAAATATTCGAAAAAAATATATTCCTTTACTAAATAAATTCTATTTAATAAATTTAATAAATTCATGAAATTGGTCAAATAGCCTTTTCTGAGCATCTTTAATCTCAAATATTTCGAAAATCTGAAGATCTAATTCTACAGTCATTTACAGTTCAAAATTCTACAGTCAAAATCGGATTTGGCGTACAAAATTATTTCTATTTCTCAAGTATCTGAACCTCGTGTATTAGACCGTAGGTCTAATACAATCGCAATGGATATTTTGTAATAGATTATATACAATTTAAAAAGTATTAAAAATTACAAAGAAAAAAATACACTAAGTACTATAAAAGAATACTACAATATGACAAACAATGAATTAGGAGGTAAAAGGGTAAACCACAAACACAAATGCATAAAGCAAAGCGACGCGCCTTTCGTGTTCGCTTTTCACCGAATAGTCGGAGATTTCGATAAAATGCATTTTAATGCGAAATTTGCATAATCGCTTGAATTTGCGCGCGCGTCGCACGTGATGCAGTTGAGTAAAGAAGCCGAACCACTAAAGCTTCTTTCCATCCCTTGCCATCCTCTTAAGATCTTCTTTCTTCTAAGTTATTCTTTCGTTAGAAAAATAGAAGATGAATCGATTTATCGATTCAAAATTGTTACAATTCATAACAGCAAAATTAAACGAACTTCACAATCTTAAAACAATTTTTTTTAACAAAGATATGAATAATCTTATCTTGATCCATTACAAAATACCATGTTCCATCAATTTAAATAATATATAAATAAAGATACTCAATATATTAATTCGTATTTATTACCATAGATATAAAGTTTCAATAATTTTTTTTTACATGTTCATTTTCCTCTTGAGTATATAAAAATTCTATTTCTATTTTTAGTACATCAATTAATCGCGAAACGTCTAAATGTTTACTATCTATGAGATTTTTAAAAATTACAACAGAATCTCGATTTAGCGACCATAAATGCAATTCGAAAATAGCAATTACAAGCTTCATAAAACGCTTTCGAAACTTTATAAATAATGCAATGATATAAATAATGCAATTCTTTATTCGATCTAATCGATAAATTTTTTAGTTGAAAAATCTCTCTTCATTGTAATTATCTTTTAAAAAACTAATTCTACTAATTAATTTAATTTAATAATTTTTATCGTATACGATGTCATTCTTCAAGATATAATATAAAGTAATTTATAATATAAAAAAAGGTAAAATAAAATTTGAAATTAAATGTGTATTTCATAATAGAGATTTGTTAAAATTGTTCTATCTGATGTACATTTAATTTATAAAAGACTGCAACATAATATAAAAAAATATTTGTAAATATAAACAAATATATTATAAAAATAAGTACTTTATATACAGAATAATAAGATGAAATTAATATGAAGAAAATACATAGAGGAGACTGGGAACAGTTGTAACAATTTTTAGAAATATACATATATTTCTTTATTTATGACATATATGTTCATTTCTTTTAATACACATGACGCAACAACTATTTAGTTTTATTTATGATATTATTTGCAAAAAAGTGTAATTTTAAGCTATTTATGAGTAACATATCAAATCCAAATTAATTAGTCTGTCTTGCTCCGATTTGAGGCAAAATGAAACAGAGCTAGAGAAAGTTGTAACATGTTCTAAAAACAAATTATCTGTTCTAAAATATAAATTCATTGCTCTAAAAACACATATTCAATGCTTTAAAAATAAATTATCTATTTTAAAAGAAATTATCTTCTTATTATATTATTTTTTGTTTTTAAATTATTTTTAAATTGTTTTTAAATAATTAAGTAAATTTACTATTAAAAAATTTGTGTCAGTAAATTTGTGTTTTAGAGCAAAAAATTTGTTTCAAAGCAATGAATTTGTGTTTCAGAACAGATAATTTGTTTTTAAAGCAGCGATTTTATAAAGCAGTGAATAATATCTATTACAATAAGAAATACTTACAACACATTCGCGGCCATAGGGCATGAAAATGTGACCTCAGCGTGTGATTTCATCGCATTATTTTGGCTGTGACAGATTTCCTAATCTAAATTGTCGTCAATTTAAAATATTTCGGTTTATGAAGCAGAGCTTTTTTCTTGTTAAATCTTTATTTTTACGCGAAGACGCATCGATTCAGTGTATTTTTATCAAAATTTGAGATGAACGGACTTTTCTTAACATTTACCGTTAATTATAATGGTGTTACAATGTAGGGGAAAGTAGGCGAATTGTAGCGCACATCCTAAGGGATATTTGTTTTTCTAGGATGGTTTTCTAAGTTCAAAGCGATATAAGTATAGAAATAGAAACTATAAACATTCTTCTACCATTATGTATCCTTACATTGAACAGATTTTTATTCAATAAGGTTGTATTTGGCAAAAAGGAAAAAATGGAAAAATGAAAAAATTTGTTACGCATCGGATAATTATGCGCAAAGCAAAAGTTGGAAATGAATGAATTATGTAATGTTGACAAAAAAATCATAAAATACATTTATAACATTGTAATATAAATATATATTAAATATATTTTACATATATATATTATATATATTTAACAAAAATATAATAATACTGTACATAGACTTTAGCAAAAATACAAAATTAATATGCAAAAATATAAAACTACTGTGTCATTATAATAATAATAATAACATAAATTTTGGCAAAATAAAGAAACAAAATACAAATGGAAATATTATCCAAATAAAAATTGCATATGTAATTTTCAGCATTATCAGCTCCACTGCATTCTTCGTGGATCCATTCAGAACAGGCAGCACCGAAACCGAAAGAGTTCCTTATCTTTTCCGGCTTCTTCGCAAATGATGCACTGTTCATTAGGAGGAAACGAATTGTCCGTGTTGAGGTCAGAGCTCATCGATTTTTCGCTTTTCAAAACTTTGATCTTCGATTCTTTCTTTGATTTCAAATTTTCCTTAATTCCGCTGCTTTTTCTTCATTTTTCTTCGCAATATCTATTTTCTTCTCTTTTGCCTGTTCCAATTTTCTTTTTCGTGGACTAGCAGTCAAAATTTCAGATTGCATTTTTGTATGAGAATATCTTTGCATTTCTTGAGAGAACTGGTGCGAAGTACAACAATGAATTTAAAAGTTGAAGCACACGGATTGAATCGAAAAAATCTGATATGGAATCGTTTGGAGCAGAAGAACGCTATAGAACACTATAGTTTCACGATCAGTAGAATTATTCTTTTCATTAAAATCAACATTTTCATTTGGTTGGAAAATTTCAGAAAATGCTTCAATAACGATTTTTTGACCAGTATTGTCCGGAGTAAACTCTTCGTTAAATTTATCGGGGTTTATAAGCTAATAACCAATATATTATTGATTTATAACCAATATATTATTACTTATACAAAAAACATAAACTTACTGTTTAAAATTAAAATTACTCACCGTCACGCGAAGGGATGCCAAATCAGTTTTATTTTGATAAATATAATGTTTTTGTAATTCACAATATTAGCGAAGTACATCCTGCTTGTGTTCTGAGCCCTTTAATATATTATTTCAATTCAGTTTTATTTTTTGTTTAAAATTATAATTTAACATAAACGACTATTAAACGAGCAATAATTTCTTCTAAAATAATATGAGATTGTGTATTCATACAAAAAAAACGTTAAGATTCCTGACTAGTCGCGGTGGCTATGTTGGAATCGTGACGTCAGAAGCAAAGAATGATACGTTAATTTATATTGCATGCCATTTTTAAATAAAAACAATTTGGATGAAACGAAATGACGAGATCACTTTAAAACATTTATAAAAATCGATGAAAACTGTTCTTTCCTCCCTTGATAGTCAGTAAATGGTCGTAAAAGAGTCCACGTAAAGTGAGCCTATAATCGAGGAGAAACACACAGTTCGACAGCTATTGAAACGAGTAAAATATATGTTTTTACATATAAAATTCCAAGACTTTAGTTTTCGATAATTACGACTTTGATAAGTACGAGACAAATCACATTTTCACAATTAAATAAATAATAACAAAAAAAGCATGCAACATAAATTTCGTCGTCAAAACGTCACTTTTCCTACAAGTTCAGCTATTTATCGTGATGCGGCATTGTAACATATACAAGTACGAGCCTATATACGTATTCTCGCCGTCTCACGCTGAGAGTACACGAGACAGCGAGCTCTTTCTCACACTAGTCGCTTATTTCAAGCGACCAAAAATGCTTTCTCGGCAATTTCGGCCGCTCGGCCCATGGCATCGATAAGGGATGAGGATCATTTATAAATCAAATAATATAGTTTTAATAAATTGTTGTAATAGTGTACACATTCCATTAATCCAGAATAGTATAAATCATGTTAAAACGTAACAATTTACAAAATATTTAATTGTTACGATTTTTCATGCGCATTATATACCTCCTTCATAAACTCAAGTAGCAAGAATAGTTCAGTAAAAGTAGAATTTTAATCGAAAAAAATTATAAACCAGCATTTCTCTTCACGAAAATCTTCGAAAGAAATGCGTATATTTGAAACTCGAGACTTGTGAAGAAAATGTGCGAAATAAAATCGAATAGTAGCAAAAAGCATGTTTTTTGCTTACAAAACAAAGAATATTGATTGTATGGAAAAAAGCTTGGTAGGAAAAATGTAAGTATTCGAAATACTTATAAAATGAGATGTGGAACATTACAATCGATCTATAGTTAAGTAGAAAAAAAAATAAAGCTATCGAAAAAGATTTTTTTTCACTCGCTCTCTGTTCATTGAAATTTGAACGCAAAGCTTCGACATTTTTATAAAACGTAGCCCTCATAATGATGAACAAATCTAGTTCTATACGAGCCTGAAATGTTCATTAGTTTTTGCAGAAAGCTTTGTTCACTAAAAACCTGTCTGCGGAAAACTTAATTACTTACATCTTTGAGCAGTCATACAACAATTTACAGGGGTGATTTTTCTTCTTAAAGAGTTGCACTATTACGTACATTCAGTACAAACAAAACGATTTTTTGCAGTCAAACTATTATAAAATTACTTTGAAAAGCGAATCTCTTTTTCGTAAAATAATTCTTAATATGCATCAAGTCAAATAGCCGTGTGAAACATTCAACAACTGACATTTTTCTCCGCATTTAAAAATGAGAAGGATACCCTCCGATTTAGGTACAAAAATTTTTGTACTGATTAATCTTAAAAATTAGCACTGAATCTTTTATATTAAATTTATATCGATTTTATTTTTACGCTGAAGAAGACCTAATCAAAAGAGTTGAAAATTTTTTTCAAGAGTTTGTCAATTTTTCTCAAGAATAAAGTACACGATTTCACACACGCCTAACCTGTGTTGGCTCATACTGGTTGATTTACATCTATCCTTGGATTTAAAAATTAGAGCCACAGTGATTTTTTGAAAAAAGAAATTGTTATCTCGGCTTCTAATAATTGGAGAGTAATCTTTTTTTTTAAATTCGTAGAAAAATGTTAGCTATCGAATGTTTCATATGGCTATTTAATATGATGCATATTAACAGAATTATTCTATTGTTTTATACAAAAAAAAAGATATACTTTTCAAAGTCATTTTATAATAGTTTAACTACAAAAAATTGTTTTGTTATTAAATGTACGTGATAGTACAATTCTTGAAGAAGAAAAATCACCCCTGTAAATTGCTGTGCGACTGCACAAAGATGAAGAAATTAAGTTTTTCGCAGACAAGTTTTTAGCGAACAAAAACTTTTTGAAAAACTAATGAAAATTTCAAGCTTGTTCAAGGCTAGATTTGTTCGTTACAAGAGTTACATTTTACGAAAATTTTAAAGACGCTTTGCATTTTAATCTCAATGAACAGAAAGTGAAAGTGAAAAAAGACCTTTTTGATGTTGTTTAATTTTTTTTCTACTTAATTAATAGATCGATTTTAATGTTTCACATCTCATTTTATAGATATTTCGAATACCTATATTTTTCATACCGAACTTTTTTCACAATCAATATCTTCCGTTTTATAAGTAAAACGGACATAAGTAAACGGACATAACGGGGATAAGTACGTTTTATAAGTGTTTTTGCAAC